>WLWD01006050.1_pt1 | contig 148555 bp, 96 predicted proteins | sample 6712731 | NCBI WGS metagenome assembly WLWD01 (sample SAMN12718690, study PRJNA576275) | sponge metagenome | isolation source: marine sponge | host: Mycale hentscheli | place: New Zealand: South Island, Marlborough, Capsize Point | collected 2014-11-01
GGATCTCGAAGACGATGGCCTTCCGGGCTCTGAAACGATGTAGTGATCGACAAATTTGCAGAGTAAGTCCCTTTAATGTGCTTAAAAAATTGTTTGGACTTTGTTTTCAAGAAAAAGCTAGTCGATTTTAGCCGTACGTATGATCGGTGTGCTATTGCGCTACTGTAACGCCCCTTTACCACACATTATAATCACGTGAGCTGAAAATTGTCGCGCTTCACGCGTGTAAGGAGGCTAGAGTCGAGTTATATACTTCGGAGCTGATCTGTTTTAACCTAGAAGCGTTCTCTTCCTCTGTTATTTGCTTCTTTCTTTGTATCGTCGTAAGTAGCAACTGTCTGTGTGTAAATGCTAAAGGTTTGAAATGATTTTTAACAGACGTTTGCTTCTACTGCTGATCTCTGCAACGGAGAGAGATTTAGTGTAGCTGCTATTTGTTTGCTTTTCCCCCTCCCAAATAATTTTTTTTTTCTTCGGTGGCACTTTTAATCTCCTTGAATTAATTATTTCTTTCACCATTTCAAATACTTGACATTATTCAACTTAATCTTTTTTTGGACCTTCAAGTTATTACTTCTTTTTTTTTTGTTTTTTGGCATAATATCAAGTTCAATATTTTTCACATTCAGAGAATCATTTTCATTTATCTAACTCATTTCTTGCACGTAATTTCTATTTTTCAAAATGTTCACATCCAAATAAATTCAAAATTTTCAACAGCTATGGTTCAATTCTACTTGCAGTAACTTGGAATTAATTAGGTATATAATAGAATACGATAATCAACTACCAGTATGTCGACATTTTTCACCATGCAGCCCTTATGCATTATTTCCTAGCAAGCTACATAGCACTATCATGTGGTCTACCCTGTGGCATCTATTTAATTGATTGAAGTTATCTGGTGGACATATGCTGAGGGTTCGCGCCTCCTGGTGCTTCATTTAGACAGTAGTATAAGAACTGTCATATTATGTATTGATTTTGTGATGATTTGATGCAACAAAGTGGAGACACACATTTACACACACATGGCTGTTATGTTCTTGTTTGAATTAGCATTGTTGCTTATTAATAAGGTCATGCTAGAAAACTATTTCGAGAAAGAAACTCTATTAGGTATTTTTAAAACCTAAAAGCTGAATTTATTATATCAAATCTTTGCAGAACCATATAACCATTAACTTAATCTTTACATTTTGCTACATCAAATTCTATTTTAGAGATGTTGTGGAGGAAATAGCAGATGCCATGATTGGAGCCATTGGCATCTTTTTCTTTGATCAGATACAGGTAAGTATGGTCATGCATTGACTCATGAACTCCTATTCATTCTTTTTGTGTGAACAGGGAGTCATGTGGGGTGTCATGAGAGCATGTGGCAGACAAGCCACTGTGGCGATTGTAGGGTTCCTGTGCTACTGAATGCTGGGATTGCCTCTGGGCATCACTCTGGCCCTGGTCGTGGGCCTCAATGCCAAGGGCATGTGGATTGGTTTCAGTGTAGCCGGGGAGTGCAGGTTGGTAAGATATCACCTTTTCAGCACAGCGCTACCAGGGTTCTATCTAGGAAATTTTGTCTGGAGGAGGGGAGGGGGAAGTTTGGCCAAATCCATACTGTCTCTAAATATACTAAGATACAAACCAAAAATGATTTACTGCTTAAAATCAGTGAAAATAATTAGCATGAAAGTATGTGAAATGCTATCACTTTTAACTTAGCCTAACACTGCACATAGCATGCCAAGTGTAAGGAGGGGGGAGGGGGGGAGCTGAGTTTTTTTTTAAAGGTGGGGGGGGAGGGGGGGCGGAAGCCAGGGAGTTTAGGGGAGAAGCTTCCCCCTCCCCTCCCCCCACCCCGCCCCCCCCCCCCCCCCCCACCACTGCCATCTCGCCACTAGATAGAACTCTGGTATCTTTTTGTAATAATAGTATGTAGGTGCATACTATTGCATAGGCTCATTGCTATGCAATATTCTATCTATATATGTGACCGTCTACAGGAAAACCGGGCACAACGCGGCGTGCGTAAATATCGAGAAAAGATCAATCGATTTCTTTAAAATGTATTGTTTCAAGCCGACGGAAGGGAACGGTTAGGTCTATTATAGTGGGAACGACTTAAGCTACGATGATAAAACTTGGAGAGCTCAATATCTGGACGCCGACAACTCTGTAAGTGCAAAAAAAATTTTTCGAAAGGTGCCGCGTTGTGCCCGGATTTCCTGTAGACGGTCACATATTGAGGTTATTAGCTAAGCGCATTAAACATTGCATAAAATAAAAATTTGTGGGACTTTTCGATTCGAGAGTTTTCTTGTATTGTATAGCTGGAAAAAAAACTCACAAGTTAAAATGTCCTGTGACTCTCTTTTTATGCTATGTTTTATCTCTTTATAATTACCTTAATACGTAAATAGATATTTTGTTGGTCCTAATTTGTCTGCTGTATGTAACTAAAACTTTGGCATACCATGAAAGGTTTTTTATTTTTGTTTGTTTGTTGTTGTTGTTGTTTTGTTGTAATTGTTGGGGGGGGTTGTTTTTGTTTTTTGCATTGCATATTTGTTTATTCTTTTAACTGACCCGTTGTTATATATGTACTTGTGTTGTGGTTATTTGTGTAGACTGTGATCCTTTCAATATTAATAGCTACTGGAAATTGGAAGAAGTATTCTGATCTTGTAAGTTTTAATGTTAGTCCATGTGAAGTACTTGCTATAATATATACATTTATAGTAACCATCAGTGTGCTTGCACAAGAGAGCTATAGTACTGATTTCTATTCTGTTTGTCGGGAAGTCAGTTAAATAGTCAATTATTTAACAGCAAATCTTGAAGACAGAAACTTATTGCACTTATGTATAGGTAATGCCCCATTGTCATGTTGCGGTCACATGAGATAAGAATTTTTGGGCAGTCTGCCATTATTGTGTAAACTATTCTTTCCTGCAAATTTACAGAGTGCTGCAATTAGAACTTCACGAAGGAGAGGCAATGTTTGTAGCTGGTGGATGTTTGTCGCATATACCTTATGGACATAAGTTATAGAGCTAGCTTCTCTTATAGAAACTGCAATTTACTCCTGTCATTTTCACTGCAGTGAATAATATTAATACCTATTTTGGAAGACACCAGAGAAATTCTTCTTGTCTAAGTAATAACTATTTAAATGTTTGGCTAAGTAGTATATAGTCACACTTGTTTAGTTGCTGTTATTGCTGTTGTTGTTGTTGTTGTTTTACCAATTAATTTCGTTTTAATTGTGTTTTACTTAGCTTACTGTTGTCTAATTTTAGGCTGTTAAAACTGCCCAAGCTAGTCATAGAAGCCATGAAGACATTGCTGAAGATGATAGATCAGCAGTGGAACTAGTAAATATCTCTAAGGTACATACAGAGCTGTCAAATACAGTTGTTCTTGAAGTAACTGAAGTGTTTGACGAGGCAGTCAGAAATTGTGATAAACTTAACCCAGAGATCCAACAGGAAGAAGATGAAATGGTGAATGAAGAGGAAGATGAAATAGTGAATGAAAACGAAGATGATGTACTTGACTCCAATGTGGTTATAACACGAAGCTTAGTTTCAGCAGCTGATAGTGACGAGCCAGTGCAGGCGTCTCAGCCTGTGTATGATTCTAGCAGTAGATTCTGTCGTTCAAGGATTAGTATTTTGGTGTGTCGGGGAGTCCTCTTGCTAGCTGGTGCTGTTTTTCTCGGAGTGGGCATCATTCTGGCTGCCACAATTCGGCACAGCAACCCACTGAACTGCAGTACCAATGACACAACATATGCAAATGAAACAATAGACATCTTCACAACATATTCTGCAGATTCAAGAACTACTACTGACATGCCTATTTCAACAATACCACAATTATAGACCTTTTCCTTTTTAAATCCATTTTGTCTTATAGGTTTTATAAATATTGGAGATCTTTTATTGTTCCATACTTACATTAGACTTTTTAATTAATATATTTTGTTAAAGGGCTGGAGAAGATCTACATAGAGTTCATTGGCTCCAATATTGTGGGATATAGCTTGTTACTGTCAAGTGGCGAGTCTAAAAATGATCTTCTTTTTAACAATATTTGGATTACACTGTTATTTTTTGTCCCATTGTGTCCTTCTGGTACAACACATCTATTCAATCATCCATTTCACGAACAGAAAACTTCTTTGGTTGTCTTACAGATGTTGTGCCATTATACAATGTATGTATTACTTATATTTATTGTTTTTGTATAATCCCATGCCATGACAACCAATGTCACTCTTCAGTTTGGGAAAGTGCAGTAGCTAAGTCTGATACTTTTAATTTTTATTTAAAGTTATTTTAATAATGAGTCGTTATTGCTCAAAATACATTTCTTGTAAGTTTATAATGGATTCTTCAACCCTTTGTTGCTGTACTATATGTTTGTTGCTGTACTATATGTTTATATAGTAGCTATATTTTATGGCTGCAAATTCACCTTTAACCGATTAAATTATTGTTATCATTTATTATCACTCTCAATCCTCTCTTATCTGCACTTCCCTTACATGGACATGCCGCTCTAATGGACCACTAAAAGGCTGTTAACTTGCGACCTTTACTTGTAGATTGTCTGATATAAAGGCTAATTTGATTTTTCAAATAAAATTATAAAATCAGTTGTCTATGTGTGAACAGTGCAGCTACACAACTCACAGCAACTTGCTACAAGAATACCTTTAATGTTTACCTTTGGATTGGACCACGAGGATACAAAGAATGTTATGTTGGTGAAAAAGTGAAAACATAAAGCAGCAAAGATAAATATTTTATTCATCTTGCGTATCTACTGAAATAAATAGATTAACTTAGCATAAACTTAATGTTTTGTCATACACGTGCACAGGTGGATACGAATGAAATAACATCATTTTTTGTTCTTGCAACAAAAAAAGTGGAATGTATACCAAACATAGTCTGTACTATGTATTAGTGCCTATTGCCTCGTTCAAGCCATGGATGCAACAGTGGATCAGATAGGTTGCTATGAAATTGATCAGTTCCTTTAGCACATAGCCATGAATGTCCTGACATGAAATTCTTTAACTCACTTGGAGAAGTTTGGAAGAAAATAATATAAAATGTATATATTCACAAAATGCACGCTGTAAGGGTCATCAACATTGACATTTCACTACTAAGCTAACATTTTTTATCATTAATATCTAAGATTTTTAGCTAAGTGAACCAATTTACCCATGCTACAAACAAAAAACAAAACAAATTCAATAAGTATCAATTAATCAATTGTGTGTGCTTGCGTATTGGTCTATCATTGATCATTGATCCTGTCCAATTCAAATTCTTTGGACACCTCCTCTGAGGAGGCAGCTCCAGGCAAGTCCTGCTTGTTGACCATGACCAAAAAGATGGTGGTTTTGAGTTCTTTCTCCTTCAGGATATTCCACATTTCATGCTTACTCTCCAGTACCTTATAGTGGTCACTGCTGTCCACCACTAAGACCACAGCATCTTGAAGTGGGTCCTATCATATTTGATGGAATGTGTATAGAATAGATTATTAATTACAACTTGCTGCTAACTTTCTGAATCATTGAACTTCCGGTGATATGAAGCTATATACCCATTTTCATGTAGGATATCAATAAGTTCATGACTACCAATTGTATGGCCTGTACAGCTAATTGATACCCGTTCATGTGATTTGATTCTGTGTGATAGAAATATTTGGCTGTATAGATTGTGATAAGCTCAAAGATGGCTTTGAAATTTGCCTTTGGATGAAAGCTTGGAAATAAATCTAAATAATTTAGTGCTACCTTGTTCCATAACCTTAAGGTAAGAAAAAATTTATTAAGATAATAATACTAGTTCAATGGAATCTTACACTTCAGTCATAAATTTGTAACTAAACTATTCTTCAGCTCACCATCTTCATTGTATATTTGGCAACTTGTATTATTTTGCATGAAAACCAATGACAGATGCACAAACAATGTTAGGTACAATAATCTCATTCCTTAGGTATGCCATCAGCTTGATCATTTGCTGATGCGTATACTTCCCACTAAAACAATGTCATGAGATCAATTCTTGTCCAAGTAGCTACACAGCTTTATTGGCAAACATTTTTTTAATAACCTCTAGTGAAGCACCATCAAAAACAGCTGAAAATTGTCCAGAATGAATTCATAGGACCTGTGAATATCTACATGCTAAATCCTGCACACCAAGGCAAAGCATTGACACTTCTCCATAAATCATTTCTATCACCACAGCATTTTCAGTATTGTTCGCTATAGTGTAGCTACCTCCATGCTCTTTCTTTCACATTGTACTAACTGTTCCCACAAGAATGCTTAGGGTTGACTGGCTCACAATCTAATTGCTCACAAAAAGAGGCAATGGATCTTGAAATCAAATTTGCTCACCTGTGACTCTGCTAGAGTTACATTTCTCTTCTTTGTTTCCACTTTCTTGATGTGGTGCTTAAAAATAAGCAGCTTGTATTTAACTCAAGACAAATTTTCTCTCCCTGAGCATCACAAATCCATTGAATAGTATTATATGTCTCACCATCATTCCTCACAGTCACACACACAAGCTGCTTTCCATTTGCATGTAGCCTGAAGGTTTGGAGTGGCCCAGAACTACTACAGTTAGGAGAATACTCATGTCAGCCATTTTATGAGGCATCTGAAAGCACTAGCAGGATTTTGCTGGCAGCTGCAGTTAAGTTGTGCTTGATCAATAATGACCGGAAAAAATGGTTAAACAACTGCTTAGTCACAAATGTGCACAAAGTGCTTTACAGCAAAATTGAACTAAATTTTATAGCTACAGAAAATTTGAAGAAAGAAAAACATATATATCTTGTAATATTATTATATTTCATTGTATTACTTAGTACATTAATTGTTTTAATTTATCAACCCCCAACCTTCCTTTTTTAATAAGTCTCTGTAATGTCTTTTTGGACCTGTCATCTTTCAAACCACAAAAAGCTGATTCCTGAGAGCTTGATCCAAAAAGAAACAGTTCACTAACAGAAAATAATCCAGGGGTGTGGGGTCTCCCCCCCCCCCCCCCCCCCCCCCCCAACCCATCGTAACTAAGTTTTTGGAAAGTTATAAGGACAAATGTACCAATAGAGGCAATAGTTTACAGATCAACTGAATGCTGACTTACTTATGCTCTTCATAACTTAATATTGAAATCATGTACAATCAATCATTAATAATTTTAAAATTTCATGAGTTTTGACCTAAATATATTTGGGCCCTTCCCTGTCACTAGCGATGGATCCGCACCTGCCTAACATTTAAACCGAAAATTGTAAGGAAATAATATGTTTACTTTTGTATTATCGTCTCAAGATAAAGTTGCACCCTTTCCAAGTAGCTAAATAAAGAAAACTTTTTCTGACTCTGGATTACATTCCCCAATTTGACCAAACGCTTTTGCCATCACTGATTCCATCTTGTCGCCAGCTGTTAAGTTCTCGGGTTAATAATAATTTGCAATCAATTGACAATAAACACAAATAATATTTTGACATGATACAATTAATCACTGATTAAATAGGATAAAACAAGAAGTATAAGATGACAATTAATGATACAACAAGCCACAAAAATAAAAAAGAACAGAAAGTAACACATGAAAGACATAAACAAATGATATGGAAATTACAGTATTGAACATCTGGTTTCCCTGTGAGTATGTTTATAATAAATGTTTGGACAACTACCATGAAATGTATTCATTACTCCTCTTGATAGATCTATATTTTTATAACCAGGAATATTGCAGTTCTTATCACCAATTCTATCACTTTTCAAGAGAACACCACGTACTCGATCATAATTCAGTACAGTTGTGAGTAGAGAGACGGCCGTCTTCTTATCAATATCGTTATGTGATAAATTTACAATTAATCCTTTTGGGAGAATGTCATGTTCAGAGAAGTCACCATGCATGTGGCCCAATCCGGGAGAAATAATATTCCTTAGCTCTAGCAACTTTAGTTCTCTACAATTATTGGAATGGGCAACATAATCTACAATAGACATTGCTTTTGATATTCCAAGTATATTTCCTGACAAATTCAAACAGGAAATAGATTTAATTTTAGAAATTATTGTTAATGGATCTCCATCATAACAATTGTGAGATAAATCTAAGGTATGCAGATTACAATAAGGTGTTGCACCAGAGGAAGCTGTTTCAACATTTTTTGCTGGGTCTGGCAGTACATCTGCATCAGGCTGTGAAGTGAATAATGATTCTGACTCAGGTGAGTGATTATTATTACTAGACAAATCAAGATTAATAGCATTTCCTTGTAATACTAGTGATAGAGCTACAACACCAGCATTGTGAATCTTATTATATGATAAATCAATAGACTTCAAAGTGAGGTTGCCTTTGAGTCCTCTAGCTACAGCTATAGCTCCTTCATCATCAATGTTACTACGAGACAGATCAAGCTGTTGTAAATGCCAGTCTATTTGCATCAGTTTACCTATTCCTAAGGCACTGAATAAATTTTCTGCTAAACTCAAATATTCCAGCTTATGGTTTCCATTCAGCCCAGCACAAAGTTCAGCCACGCCTTCATCACTCATTTGGACATATTCTAATTTTAGATGTTTGAGATTCTTCAATCCTTGCATTTCTGTATGTCTCATTTTATTCAACTTCAACTTATCAGCCAATGCTTTCAAATCAGTTATGCTGACATCAGCAGAGCGAACTGATAGTTCTTCAATATAATTTAAAGCTCTATCACTGATTTGATTCAAAAGTATATTTAGCTTGTCATTTCCTGGACCCCAAGAGAAAAAAGAAATACATTTTAAGCGGTTCATTGTGCTGCTGTGTGCGGCAAAATCAGAGATAGTGTAGGCTATGGCAGCTATGTCATAGCTACTGAGTGTAGCAGATAAAAGGAGGGAGTTAAGTGGATATAATTGACATACACATGATTGCTTAGCCTCATATGAACACTGAAATTGAAATAGCCTATGGTTATCAACTCTAGCGAACAATTCCATTGCCCTGTCTAGTCCTACTTCAAAACTTACAAGTCCGAAATAGAATTTCCAAGTGGTCCTCATGTGAATGGCTTCTCCATATTTTTGTATTAAGGACATTTGCTCCTTGTGGCTTAGCTCAGACAAATGGTAAGCTGCTAGGAACTCCTGTAATGTCAGGTGAAGAAATGAATAACTATTTAAATACCCACTCAGTCCAGCTGTAACGTCGGTAGTAACTAGCCCAAGAGAGTGTGCCTCGGCATTATGTTCTAGGCTTGTAGTAGTGACTTGTTGGGAGTTTATAATCATAGTAAATGCTAGACTACACAGCTTTTTGAAATCTTCTTTTTCTTGACGTTTCAGATCTTCTAGAGAATGAAGTTGTTTATATTTATGTTCACCTATAAGTTGACGAAGAATAATAGATATTGTAAACAGTTCATCATAGATTCGAGTCTGAGTGTCTGGGAGATTGTCTGGCTCAAAGTTGTATATAAAACATATAATAGCACAGTTGACAGGAAGATAGCACAAGTCTAGTACTCCAGGGCGAAAAGAAAGAAACACTTGGAGTCTCTCAGGGTGACTCATATCGGTGTTAGATGAAAGGAAAGGATAGTTGTTGATATAGTCTGATATTTGACTCTTGCTAAACCCAAACACTTCTATTGTTTTGTACGATTCATCAAAAATGTCACGTAAAGCAGAAGTTGCAGCAGGACGCGAGGTTACAATAATCATAGCAGCATCCGCAAGATATGATTTATTAACCAGTGCAAATACAATAGACTCCTCTTGGTTTGAATAACTGAACTCGTCAAAGCCGTCCAAAATGAAAGTAACTCCTTTTCCATTCACTTTCTCTAAGGCGTCGATAGCTTGCTTCAATTGCTCTTCATTATGAAACATTTTTTGAAGTATTTGTGCTAATCCTCGTTTATATCTGGAGCTGCAGTAGCTTTGAAGATTTTCTGACAATTCAAAGCTGCTGCTTGAATTGAGCATTCTCAAGCTAACCAGAAACACTAGCTCAGCTCCGTGCAGTGCCTTACCTGCAGACCAATCCCTTATGAGCTTGTGAACAAGAGTAGTTTTCCCACTTCCTGGACGACCGACAATTAAAAGCTTCTTTTTTCTTTCGTATAATTTGAATACTTTTTTATATTCAACCTGTGTTTTCTTTGCTAAAACATCATCAGCATCTCCTCGAATGGAGAAATCTGACTTTAATGGCTGACCACTAGTTTCTACCAGAGCTAAGTTGATGAATTTCTTACTGCCTACAGGAGGCCAGGAGCCCTTGGGAACTTCTGAACATTGGGAATAACTATCCACTAAGACCTGCTTTATTGACTTTAGCTGAGAACTAGTGAGAGTGTCTGAACTCAATGAAGTGCTAAAGTTTTCTTCTAAGTCACGATTTGTAGCTAAATCAGCACTATGAACAAAATCAAGGCCTGGAACTAAATTGACCAGTGCTGTCTTCAGGTTATCTCTTGTGGCCAGCACAGCATTCGGATACTGACCCTCAACCCATTTGTGCAATACATTATGCAATTTAATTGGCGAGCGAGCGTAGCGAGCGAGACACTTACAGGGGTAAAAATGAAAAAAACGGGGATGTTTATTGGCGAGCGATGGAAGCTACTACTTCTCGAGGGAAGCTGATAAGTACGCAATTCCATATTTGTTAGCTAAATATGCAAAATTAACTCTGGCCTTTCGTTTTTGTAGCTAAGAGCTAGTTAACAGTGACTGGTAAATTCAAATGGTCAGATTGGCTCAAATTTGGTACTACAAAAGTTACCACTGCTCAAGAAAATGAGGTAAGAAAGTAATTGTGTATTTGTGTGCTAAAATTGATTGTCTTTTGTTTTTGTAGGTGAGAGCTTGTTTGTCAAGAATTCAAGGTAATTCCGATGGTCAAAGTAACTTCAATTTGATACTACAGAAGTTACCAATACTCAAGAATGATGTAAGTAGTAATTCCATATGTGTTGGCTAAAATTACAAATAATAACACTGGTTTATTTTTTATCGTAGCTGAGAGCTTGTTCAAGAGTTACTGGTGATTGAGATTATCAGAATGGTTGATGTTTGATACTACAAAAGTTACCATTAATAAGGTAAGAGAGTGATTTTGTATTTGTTTGCTGAAATCAAATGTCATAACTGCTATTATAGTGTTTGCATGAAGTAAGTTAAAACATAGTAACATTTTATGTTACCTAACTATCAGGCTCGCTCGCCATTTGTGCTCAAGCACACCACTAGTATATATATATGTATGTATGGATGGATGGTACGTATGCTCTTTAAACGCGCGCGCGGGGAACTTTTTTCTCTTAAAAACACGGCTATTTAGGCTTGACTCCAGTTTATTCTGAAACTACAGCATTAAGCAAACCTTACTTTATACTTAAGCTCCAAAGTATGAGAAAATTCCTGCTTAAACGCTTGTTTTCAAGACACAAAAAGTTGATTCGACCGGTTACTATGGCATTGAAGACCCTTTTCCAGACTTAATTGCAAAACTTCGCCGTTTTATGGGGGGATACGGAGTGCCGGTTGTTGGTTGTCAAGAGCCGTTGGTGGTCAGAATACCGTAGTATTAATGCTATGTAAGCTACTACTTCTCGAGGGAAGCTGAGATAAGTAGCAATTCCATATTTGTTAGCTAAATATGCAAAATTAACTCTGGCCTTTCTTTTTTGTAGCTATGAGCTAGTCAACAGTGACTGGTAAATTCAAATAGTCAGATTGGCTCAAATTTGGTACTACAAAAGTTACCACTGCTCAAGAAAAAAAGTAATTTTGTATTTGTGTGCTAAAATTGATTGTCTTTTGTTTTTGTAGGTGAGCGCTTGTTGTCAAGAATTCAAGGTAATTCAGATGCTCAAAGTAACTTCAATTTGATACTACAGAAGTTATCAATACTCAAGAATGATGTAAGTAGTAATTCCATATTTGTTGGCTAAAATTACAAATAATAACACTGTTTTATTTTTATCGTAGCTGAGAGCTTGTTCAAGAGTTACTGGTGATTGAGATTATCAGAATGATTGATTTTTGATACTACAAAAGCTGGTAAGAGAGTGATTTTGTATTTGTTTGATGAAATTAAATGTCATAACTGCTATTATAGTGTTTGCATGAAGTAAGCTATAACTGCTATTATAGTGTTTGCATGAAGTAAGCTAAAACATAGTAACATTTTATGTTACTTAACCATCAGGCTCGCTCGCCATTTGTGCTCAAGCACACCACTAGTTTATTTGTATATATGTTTGGACGTACGTATGTCATTTTGTACTTTGACCCTCGCGTTTTTGTGTTAGTTAGGTGGTCGACCCCGTCCCAAATTGCACTAAACAAAATCCTCTGGTTTATCGATCAGTACCCGTATCACCCTAGAAATTGAATTGTTTACCGTTTTGAATTTTTTGCGGGTGCAGTTCAAACTTGAAAACTTAAGGGACTTCCATTTCTATTCGAGTTTGTGGCGGTGGTAAGTCAATGCGCTCTTTGTCATGGTTATAAGCCGTGCGCAACAGTATTTACTTGAAAATACATTGTCCACTAGACTACTGCGAAGGTAAGTCTGTGTAGGTGCATGTCCAGTGGTGTCAAAGCATTGTGTGTTACAACCACTACTTAGCTAAAGAATACCACAAAGAAAACTTTTAAATGACGTGTATTGTTTTGTTTTGTTTTGTTTTTCCTTCCAAGCAGTTAGAGTTGTTACTATGGCACTGAAATCCCTTTACCCTGTATGCTAAATTTAAAAACTGGACCTTATTTTCAGTAACTTCAGTGTTAGAAGTCAAAATCATTCATATAACAACAGTATAGTCTTTAGGCTCGCTCGCCATTTGTGCTCAAGCACATCACTAGTAGTCATGCTACTACCTTCTCTGCATTCTGCACGCACTGCCTCGGGCAATCTCAATGCCAAGGCTATTTCCTCCCACTTGTGACGTTTGTCAGCTAGAGCCTCAGATAAAACAGGAACATCTTCATCCTTGTAGGTGTAGTCGGACTGGTGTGACTGGTCAACAAGAGGGTGGAGGTAGCTGCACTCAGGCTCCATCAAATACACACAGACAGTAGCTTCGAAGGTGGTCGAGGTGTGTACGAGTTTAGGTACACATACGTAAAGTTCCTTAGCTTTGAAAAACAACAATTCAAGGGCACCAGAATAGAGGTGCGGCTGTGCGGCTGTGCGGCTGTGCGGCTATGACCCCATTTCAACAGACGAGGGCGTGGTTATTTAGTGTGCGCTACCGGATCGCATGGCGGTAATAGAGTGCGAACTTGGCCTTGGACGGTTGAAATGACTTACGCTTGGTCGTTCGCTTACTATTCGATGCGATCTTTAGGAAAAACTACTAGTTTAGACGTCGTTCCAGCATTGTGTTAGTTTGCAAATGGCCCTCTGCCCATTTAGTTATTTGCCACAGATGCTTGAAAAATGTTTGAAGAAAATAAAGCTATGACGCCACAAAAGGCAATAAGTTCTAATTATGGTGGATTCAGTTTATTTTAACTTTTTTTTTGTTGTTGTTGTTGTTGTTGTTTTTGTTGTTGTTTTTGTCATTGTACTGTTTGCTTTATAGCTATATACAGGCATGTAGCCAGGAGTTTGCGCAGGGGGGGGTTCGGATTTCATAGAAACGCAAGAAAGCCACTTGTTTTCTTCGTTTATTCTTTTAAAAGGGGGGAAATATGCCAAAACCAATAATTTGTCTGACGCTCTATGTGTTCTATTAATAAATTCATTGAACACTGCTGACTATCAGCAATAAGCGGTAAACCGCTAATGCTATATCGTTCTCGTGTAACCAGGCTAACCACTACCGTGAGCTGTACACAAACAGTGAACCATTAATAGGCCTTTAGTACTATAATTATCTAAATAAGTACATTACGGTACACCATAATTGTAGCGTAGCTTGCTTAAATAAGTACATTACGGCACACCATAAAAAGAATAGTTGTAGCGTAGCTTGCTTTATCAGTACCATAACGAGAGCGATGTTTTGTAGTCAAGGAGCTCAATGTTTATTTGAAAGCTTGGAATCAGACTAGGCCGTCCACATGAGTATGAAGTATATTCGGGGATATATATATAGCTAAATAGCAGAATATTCCATTGCGATTTGCGATCGACCAGAAGTCGACGTACCATAAGTTAAATGTAAGGTGTGGCTAAATAATTTACTCCCGGTCACTCAAATGGGGGGGTTCGACCGAACCCCCCCCCCCCCTGGCTACCGGTATGATATATGCCTATATAATATGAAAAATGTCATTTCTATACGCATATATGCTTATAGCGATGACATTTTTCTGATATTCTTGAACTGTTACCAACATACCTCAATCAAATGTGGGTAGGTCATATTCTAGACAGAGCTACAACATATCTAGATAAACTCTTATAGAGAGGTTTGATTAATACTGGCTGGTTATGCTTAGAAATGCTTATTTAACACAATCATTTATAATGAAGTCCTGTGTATGAATTGTTAGGTCAAATACAAAGTACTGAAGAATGATGGAAGTCTGTGAAGCTGTCCATCCGATCCCATGGGACGTTCACCTGTCTCACGTACAGTTATCATGATGGTGGTTGGGACAGTTAACGTGAGGATGTTTATCAGGTAATGAGGTACTTTACCGACTGTAATGCACAATTATGTAGATTTCCTATTGGTACTCATAAACTTTGCTTCTTTCCTTTGAGATCTTGAGGTGTACTAGCTCATAGAGCTCATTGATAACACTCTATGATTTGTTCACCCACTTAGAAGTAAATTATCATTAACGCGTAATTGGAAGTGTGATGTCATTGAGATGTGATAAGTGTTATGGACCTTTCAATCCATAACTACCATTAGTCTCGCTGCGCCCGACCCTTTACCTCTTTTATTGAAGGGAGGGGAGAGGGAAAAGGTCTGGTCACAGTAGCATTACCGACTTGTTCGAGCCGCCACTATAGTGGCGGCGGTTAATTTTGTCTAAAGTTTTCGTGGGCGGACTAATGACGTCATTAATTAAGCTGCACCTTTATCCCGAGTGCTCGAGCAGGTAGTAAAATAGAGTCCAAAACCGACCTAGAAGTGGCTGCAGTACGCTCTGCCAGGAAGTTGGGATACAGCAGGTTGAAGGAGCACCAACTGCAAGTGATTCTTTCTTTTGTGGAGGGGAATGATGTTTTTGGAGTCCTTCCAACAGGTTATGGGAAAAGTTTGTGTTATGCTGTTCTTCCTGACTTGCTGGACACACTACTACAACCAGCTGAGCCATCAATAGTAGTTATTGTCACTCCATTGACAGCTATCATGGATGACCGGGTATGGCTAGGAAATTCTGGATTTGAATTAAGAAACAATATTTTTTGTTACAGGTGAAAGGGTTCTCATCGAAAGGACTCCTTCCTGCTGCAATTCACCGAAATGCAAGTGAGGAAGTAAAAGAAGGAGTAAGAAGAGGAGCTTTTGTCCTGGTGTTTTTTACTCCAGAATTGCTTCTGGAGAGTAAAAGATGGAGGCGTTTATTGCAAACTGATCATTACATCAGGCGGCTCAAAGCATTTGTAGTTGATGAGGCACACTGTGTCAAGAAATGGTAAGTTTTCATTCTAAATTGAGCTACAGGAATTATCTTTCCATTATATCACTTACAGGGGTGAAACATTTAGAAGTTGTCTTCTTAAAATTGGCGAAATTCGAAGCATTATTCCAGAAGGAGTACACATTATGGCACTAACTGCAACAGCAACAAATAACCTACTGTTAAGTGTGTCCAGAATATTGGGAATGCGAACACCAGTAACGATCGCTATTTCACCTTGCAAACCTAACTTAATGTATTCAGTGTCATCCTATTCAACCATATCAGAAACTTTCAAACCTATTTTATGCAGATTAAAGCAAGAGCGTACTGGAATGCCTCGTATTATTATTTACTGTTTACGTGTTGAAGATTGTGCTGATATGTATTTGTACTTCAAAAATGAACTAGGTAAGAACTTCACAGAGCCTACTGATTTGGCAGGTGAAGCAAAGCGGACCGAGGTTACCGGCCAGGACGAGAGAAGCTGTAAGAGTGGGCGGAGCCCGGGCATGCGTAACCGGGCGAAGGCACGGGTATAGAGACCACGTGCAGTGATCACCATTTAGAAGTAATTTTAAGATGACTGAAAGGAACAATCGACCAGCGGGCAGGTCCACGGGAGAGACCCGGGACCGCGAGGACCCTCCGGCTCCAAAGCGGAAGAAAGGCAACGCATGGGCTGACGAGGAGGCGGTCAGCGACTCCGAGCCAGAACCAAGGGAGTTGGAGGTGCAAGAGGGGGTGGCCGCGAACACGCGGCTGATCCGGGCGCTGGTCAACCAGATCGATGACCTGCGAAAGACCATTGGGAAGAGATCCTCCGAAGAGGAGGGTAAGCTGAAGGGTGGTATACCGGAGTGAAGCGGGCGAAGTAAGGTGAAGTGAACGGGGAGGGTTAGTCAGGGATGCGGTTGGGGAGGACTGGTAAGCCGAGACAAACGTTCCTGACGCTCACCTCCGCACTGGTAACAGTGCGTGATCAACCGAGCTCAATGGGCTTTGTGGTGGCATCCAGTGGGCGAGAGAGTAGGTTCCTCAGGGAGTAGTACACTGGGTGCAATAGGAATTGAGCACGATAGGGAGGTTAGATCAGGGTTAGAGAAAGATAGCTGTCCTGGGTTCTGCCTTCCGCGCAACGAGCGATAGGCAGCCAGTAGGTTAGGGAAGGAACGAGTTCCATGCGGGGCCATGGGGATGAGGCCTGGACCCAGCCCCCTCTGTGCGTCAACAGCGGGGGACTGGGGGGGCGGACTCTCAAAGGGCTCGGGAGCGCATGTGGTTCCGATATAGAGGGGGACAGTGGTCCGGAAGCAGTGTGCACAACCCAGATGGGTGCCTCTAGTGTGTAAAGGCCTTGGGTGCACAGTGGGGGGTCAGCCAGCCACAGGGTGGTCGAGACGAGGGGACGGGGCCATGGGCCTCGTGTCTTGATGGGGTGGCTAGAGGGCTGTACAGAGATAGACTGGTAAGAACCAGCCAGTCACAGGAGTAGTCGAGACGAGGGGACGAGGTCCTGGGCCTTGTGTCTCGATGGGAAACAAGTGGGTCTGGCCTGCCGCATGAGTAGTCGAGACGAGGGGACGAGGCCATGGGCCTTGTGTCTCGCAGGGGGGCAGACGGGCGGTGAGGGGCACACACAGTGACGCCCGGGCGCCCGCAGTGGGGTAAACCAGAGGGCGAGTGAGTGCGTGTTAGTAGCCATTACGGCAAGGGGTGAATGTGTGCGGTGTGCAAGACGCCATGAGGTTCACGGTAATGTGGTCTGTGTATGCAGACAGTGTGGAAGAACTGGCGGAAGCCGCCAGGAAGAAGGGTGCCGCGTTGGCACCGAAGGACTCGACTGGAGGCGACGAGTCCCTAGTAAGGAAACTGATGGACAGCCTATGTTCCCCCAAGCCCAGGAAGGAGGACAGAGGGGATGGAGGTGTGGTCCATCTGATGAAGAATCAGCCGCCCCTTGCGAAGAAAGTGGTGGAGAAGATCAGGGAAGGGGCGTTCGTGGAGTTCGCCACCTTCCCGGTTTTCGACGACGGACCAGGCGAGTCGGGCGGAATGAAGCTGGATCATGGGGACTGTGACGAGAGCACAGGGGGGTCGTCCAGCCGAAGGAGAGCCACCAAAGAGATTCCGGACCTGTCAGGGTGGAGCACCTGCTTCACCCTGTATCAGGTGGCATGGGCGCTGGGCAAACCCCAGATGTGGGCCCCGCTGGCGGCCTACCGGGAGGTGATCTTCCGGCTGGCGCGGAGGTACCCATGGGCCCAAGTGGTCAGGTACGACCGCCGCTTCCGACGCGAAGCGGCGGGCAGAGAAGATGTCAAGTGGGACGAGGAAAACTTCCCTCTGATGCTAGACGTAACACACTCACCCCAACCGGCAAGGATCGAGCTGAAGCAAGGGGGCAGCGGGGGAGCCCCTCCGAGGAAGAGCGAGCTGAGACGACGAGGTGCCTGCTTCAGGTACAACAAAGGGGACGGCAAATGTGGATTCGGCCTGCAATGCAGGTTCAGCCACGTCTGCTCCGTCTGCGGAGGCGACCACCCGGCCACATTGTGCAAGTCGTCCGACAGAAGGGGCCATGGGAGTTCGAGCTCCAACTGATCGCCTGTCATTGTAACTGGCTATTACTTGTATGGCATATATTGTATGTTTGAGCTAAAAAAGGATATAAAAATAAAAATAAAAAAATTTTTTACGTGGGCATTCTCTATGCGGGCCGACGGTTGACGGGGACTTAGTGCGGGGCTCCCAAAGGGCAGTTAGGGCGATAGGCAGGTCAGGCGAGACGTGGAGGCGAATGCGAGTGGCAGTGTACTGGGGATAGCTTACTAGTGGGCCGGTAGCTAAGCGGGGCACACGGGTTGGTGGGCGGTCGGGATGTGGTTAGGACGCACGCACGTAGTTAGGACGCACACGCGTAGTTAGGACACACGCACGTAGTTAGGATGCACGCACGTAGCTAGGACTGGGGGGTGTTTGCGGTGGAAAGAGGCAAAAGCTGACTGCAGTGTTATGCTTTTGTAGGGTACCGCTTCACCGAGCAATTGCTGGAACTCGAGCGAAAGTCGGAGGGCTCGAGAAGTAGAGTGCTGCGCGGGGCAGAGAGGGTGGTCACCCCCCTGCTGTGGCAGCAGTGGGAGAAGGAACTAGAGGAGCACCCCGACAGGGCGTGGGTGGAGTTCCTAATCAGAGGAGTGAGACATGGATTCAGAGTGGGGCACGATCAGAGCACGACAGTGCTGAAGGTGCAGAGGGGTTCCATGTACAAGACCTCGCAACATAAGGGGATAGTCAGTGACTACCTGCAGAACGAGTTGCGTGAGAGGAGGATCTGGAGGGTGGAGGAAGGCATGGAGTGCGTGCAGTGCTCGCCTTTCGGGGTGATCCCCAAGAAGGGAAAGCCGGGGAGATGGAGGCTGATAGTGAACCTATCAGCCCCCGACGGGCACAGTGTAAACGACGGCGTCAGCAAGGAGCTGTCGAGAGTGACGTATACGTCCGTGGACGAGGTGGCCGGCAGAGTAGTCGAGCTGGGGAGAGGAGCACTGTTGGCAAAGGCCGACGTGAAGGCCGCATATAGAAATGTGCCGGTCCACCCCAGGGACAGATGGTTGCTGGGTATGGAATGGGAGGGCGAGATTTACGTGGATGGTACCCTCCCATTCGGACTGAGATCGGCACCACTGCTATTCACGGCGTTGGGAGACGCCATCGAGTGGGCGGTCACGAAGAGGTGCACGGGCTGGATAAGGCACTATATTGATGACTTCGTGACCGTGGGTAAAGGGGGCACCGACGAGTGTCAGAAGACGATGGCAGTGTTCAAGGAGACCTGCCAGAGACTGGGGTTGCCACTCGATGCGAACAAAGAGGAAGGACCCAGCGAGGTACTCACCTTCCTGGGCATCGAGATCGACTCGGAGAAGGGCGAAGCCAGGCTCCCGCAAGACAAGTTGGCTGAACTGAAGGCGCTCCTGAGCAAGTGGAGGAGCAGGAAGTGCTGCAGGAGGAGGGAGCTAGAGTCCCTGGTTGGCTCTCTCAATCACGCTTGCAAGGTGGTAAAACCAGGGAGGGCCTTCAAGCGAAGGCTGCAAGACCTGATGACGTCTGTGCACAGGGGCGGTCAAAGACTGAGGCTGAACCTCGAAGCCCGGGCTGACATCGAGTGGTGGTGTCAGTTCGGGCTGAACTGGAATGGCACGTCGCTGCTGAGAGCCCTAGCCGAAGAGGGCGTGCCCCGGGAGGAGCTGGTGTCTGATGCATCGGGGGGCTGGGGTTGCGGGGCGTACTGGAACGGGAGGTGGTTCCAGGTCAGATGGGACGACGTGCCCGGCACGGCCGAGTGGAATATCATGCCCAAAGAACTGCTGCCCATCGTGGTTGCAGCCGTGGTGTGGGGAAGTCAGTGGAAAGCGGGGCTCGTAAGAGCCAGATGCGACAACATGTCGGTGGTTGCAGCCATAGGGTCGGGCAATTGTAGAGAGAAGCGGTCCATGCACCTGCTGAGGTGCCTGGCCATGATCGAGGCGACCCTCGCGCTCTCGGTGAGGGCGGAGCACATCAAGGGGGTGGACAACACGGTGGCCGATGCCCTGTCCAAGAATAATGCGGGTCGTGCCTGTGTGTTGATGCAGGGTGCAGCAGAGGAGCCGTCAGCCATCCCGCGGGAGCTCCTGGAGGTGCTGTGCGGAGGGAGTCACTCCTGTCAAGGGCCGGAGTGGAAGAAGCTGTCGGCGCTGCTATCGAGCAGTCAGTAGCGGAGCCCACGAGGAGGCGTTACGCCGCCGTGTGGAGGAGATACGAGGCCTGGTGCAAGAGGGTGGACGAGACGCCGCTCCCGATCACGGAGGAGAAGGCCACGGCGTACGTGGTGACGCTGGCCAGAGACGGGCTGAAGAGCGGGGCGATCAAGTACCACTTGGCAGGCATCCGGATGGCCCAGGTCAAGGCAGGGATGGCGGCGCCATGCTGGAGTGCCATGGACAGACTGGCTCAGGTGAGGAAAGGCCTGGCCAGGATGGAGGCCACGAATGGGAAGGAGCGCCTGCGAAGAGAGCCGGTGCGCTGGCACCACCTGATAGCCATGAAGGCGGCATGGAGCGACGCAGGGAGAAAGGGGAAGATGCTGTGGGCAGCTGCTTGTGCCTGCTTCTTCGGCTGCCTGAGGGCAGGGGAGGCGCTGACGCCCGAAGGCGTGCAGTTCGACGCCAAAGCGCACCTGACCTGGGAGGACGTGCAACTGGAAGATTCACCGAGTCCCAGGTGGATCAGGCTGGCAATAAAGGAGTCCAAGACGGACCGTTTGAGAACTGGGGAGTTGGTGACCCTGCAGCGGACGACCGGGGACATCTGCCCAGTGAGGGCTATGCTGCAGTTCATGATTGCCCGAGGACCGGGTCCCGGCCCGTTCTTCGCAGACGAGGGCGGACAAGGCCTGTCTAGAAAGAACTTCGTGGCCGAAGTCAAGGCAGCACTGAAGGAAGGAGGCCTGGCTGCGGAAGGCATCTCGGGTCACAGCTTCAGGATTGGGGCTGCGACGGCCGCGGCGGAAGGCGGAGCGTCCGAGGAAGATGTGAAGGCCTTGGGCAGATGGAAGAGCCGAGTGTACCGAGGGTACATCAGGAGAGAGGAGGGGGCTCAAGCTGCATCGGCCAAGAAGTGGGCGACGTCGCTCAAGGAGGAGCAAAGCCGGGATAGTGCGCCCTGAACAGTCATTCATAGCAGATCAGTCACCCCACATGTCTGTGCTATTGTTATGTCTAGAACCAAGGTGATATGTTGGGGGGGGGGGGCCCCGCCTTCGGGAAGCGGGCCGGTGGTAAGCTGAGCCGTGTGCCGTAGGGGTTGGGTGCTATGACCTAGGGGTCGGGCCTAGACTGGGGGGTCCTAAGTTGGGAGCTTACCCTGGTAGGTGTGTGCGGCGGAGCAGTCGAGCTTCTCCATAGGGTCAAGAGTGGGGGGTGTTGTGGGAAAGGCGCGACCGCAGCAAGAAGCGAAGCTGCGGCCGCTCAAGGGCGAGCCTAAGGCGCATGCGTCAAAGACTCGCAAAGCCCCAGTCAGGACCCAGCGGAGGCGGGGCTGCAAAAGAGGAGTGCAGCCCCGCGCGCGCGACTGCAAACCTTCGGCACACACACAAGAGTGAACATGAGCCAACACTATCACACACACACGACCAATGTACAGCGGCTGATCATAGGAGGGTTTCAGTGACTTCACATCGCCCGCCAGCAGGTAATGGCAGGTGAAGCAAAGCGGACCGAGGTTACCGGCCAGGACGAGAGAAGCTGTAAGAGTGGGCGGAGCCCGGGCATGCGTAACCGGGCGAAGGCACGGGTATAGAGACCACGTGCAGTGATCACCATTTAGAAGTAATTTTAAGATGACTGAAAGGAACAATCGACCAGCGGGCAGGTCCACGGGAGAGACCCGGGACCGCGAGGACGCCCACCCGCCTCTACCCAAAAAAAAAAAAAGAAGAAGAGTGAGAGGGGAGAGTTGCTAGCATAAGTTATGTATAGAGGTTTGGATGGAGGGGGAGGGTTCTCCGGGAGTCTTAGGTTGGCATAAGACTGCCCGTGACCGGTTTGAGGTTGCGTACGGGGTGGGGAAAGGCGCGACCGCAGCAAGAAGCGAAGCTGCGGCCGCTCAAGGGCGAGCCTAAGGCGCATGCGTCAAAGGCTCGCAAAGCCCCAGTCAGGACCCAGCGGAGGCGGGGCTGCAAAAGAGGAGTGCAGCCCCGCGCGCGCGACTGCAAACCTTCGGCACACACACAAGAGTGAACATGAGCCAACACTATCACACACACACGACCAATGTACAGCGGCTGATCATAGGAGGGTTTCAGTGACTTCACATCGCCCGCCAGCAGGTAACTGGTTTTACCATGCACATCTGCAATGTGAACATGTCCGCAAAGCACACAGTCCTTAGTCACCATGGACCTTGGAACAATACCTACCTCTGCCCCCGAATCTATTAATACTCCACACTCAACCCCGTTCACAACCCCCTTTGCCATGTTTCCCTTCTTGGCTCCCATGACAACTCTGAAACACTACCTGTCGTACCCTCCTTCTTGACACTAGTCCCTATCTTCCTACTCGGGCAGTCTGGACTACGGTGACCTTGCTTGCCACATGCAAAACAAGTTACTGGCCTACTCACTCCATTCAGCCCTCCCACCTTCTTCTTACAGTCTGGAGCCTTATGCCCCTTCTCTCCACAATTAAAACACACTGGCACCAAGCTAACCCTCTCGCTACCAGTACTCACTTGACTCCTCGAGCCACTCTCCCTAAAACTCTTAAATCCACCCTCTGTACTACTCCCGAGTACCTTATAAAAGTTCCCCTTCATGCGCCCAGACATCCACGTCTCCCAGGCATCCCTAATATCCTCCAACTTCGTCAGTTTCTTTCCCTCCAGGAAAACCTTACCCCCTGGTGGAATTACCCTTCTAGTCAGTGCTGCCGCCAAAGCCGCCACGCAATCCTCCCTAGAGCTACACCCCTGCAACACCCCCCTACATATTCTTTCCACCACTTCCATAATCTCAGAGGCTCCCTTCGTCTTGAGAGACCCCCCAGTTAGCTCGAAGAGCTGGTGGCCGTAGGTGAGACTCGTCTCCCCAATAGCCTTGAGAAGCACTCCTTTGACTACTTCGTAACTACCCCCATCATCCCTCACACCGGCAATCCTATTGCACAAACGTTCTGGCAACCTCGGAAATAACCTCTCTGCCCACTGACTTTCCTTTATCTTACATTCAGACATGATACGCTCAAACTTACTCAAGTACCCCAACATCTCTGTTCCCTCCTTATACGAACCCAAAATCTTAAGTTTCTCTGCCTGTAATTCCCTCTTGTCTCTCTGCTCTGCTTCCTCCCCGAGCCTCCTGACCCTACTATCCTCATCTCTCTCTCGCCTCCTAGCCTCGTCCTCTCTTCTCCTCTCTTCCTCACTCTCCTTTAACCTGCCCACTATTTCCAACATTTCTAGCCGCCTAGCCTTATCTGCCTCAGCCCTGCTAGCTCTATCCCTTTCCTCCTTCTCCGCCATGTACCTCAACAGTTTGTCCACTTCTGACTCCATCCCAGTCGTTGCCTCACCCTCTGGCTCCGACTCTATTGTCTGATCCTCAGATCTGTCACCAACTCTCTCTTCACCACCTTCTTCCTCCTCCTCTCTTCTTTCTACTACCGCGCTCACCTCTGAGCCTTCCTCCTCTCGATAGTGTGGTTCACCCCTGGGTCTGCTGGGGTATGGGGAACGCGCAGTCACCCTTGCCGGAACGTGTGATGGCCTGTAAGCTCCCTCGCTGACTGCTTGGGGCGCACGTCGAACCGTCCACCTCTTGCCTCCAGCCGCCTGGTCAGTCATGAGAGGGTGAGTGTCCTCGCCCTCTGGAAGAGACCTGTTCAAAAGAAAAACAAAATGACAACACTGAGCAAATACCCAATTAGAAATTAAAATTTACACGAAGAGAAGGTTACAATCCAAAATACACGGACAAAAATATCGTTCACGACACAACACAATACAACACCACCAACAAAAATAGAGTGGACACCAGTCTCTCGAGCACCGCAGCAACTGTCGATGATCCGAATGTCCTGTGCCTTCCGCCTCAGCTCTGACACTTGTGGAACTCCTCCGCCGAAGCTGGAAGCTCCTTTATTCTTGGGGCCTTCGCCTTAGCTTGACTCCTTTGAGCTCCTCCGCCGAAGCTGGAAGCTCGATTGGGTGCGTTGGGATGTCTCCCTCAGCGTCAGGACGTCTCCTGCCGGGCTGGAACGTATTCTGCCTTCTTCTTGGTTCTCGTTAGTTGGGCCGGTCATGGAATGTCTTCCGCCGGTCCTTCTTGGGTTCCTGTGGTCGGTGGAGAATATCTTCTCTTCCCGATCCCACCGCTGCCACCAATTTTCTGTGGGGATCCAGACCCTAAGCTCTGGACCGCGCTACAACAGATTAAACTGGTGGACAGCTTATAGTCGCTGCCACCAGAATGTCAACAGTGTTCTCGCTGCGCACAGCTTGAATGGCCTTCTTACGAAGGTAAGTTTAGTGTAATGTAAAATGTATGATGACAAGCACCAACAGACACTGACTGACACTCCTCTACAACTCATGATTACAACTATTTATATGTGTGATGGAGCAGGGCCCCTCAGCCCTTACGAAACATGACAATGACCATTCATACTACAACAATTAGGACCAAGTTCATACTACACAAATACGTAAACATATATAGTTCAGCTTGAATCTTCCCGCTCTAATGTCTCATGTGGGAGTGGCTCCCGTTCTACTCCCACACTAGGTACATTTGTGACCATCTACAGGAAAATCGGGCACGATGCGGCCCCGACGAAAAAAATTTTTTTTGCACTTACACACTCCTCCGCAAGCAGATATTAAGCTCTCCAAGTTTTATCGTCGTAGCTTTAGCCATTCCCGCTATATATCACCTAACCGTTCCCTTCGTTAGGCTTATTTAATACAATTTTAAGAACTAAATCGATCTTTTTGCGACGTCTACGCATGCCGCGTTGTGCCCGATTTTCCCATAGACGGTCACATTTGTGCTTGTGCTTAGTTTAGCTACTCGTTATAGCCCACGATATGACACTGGGTAGGCCATGCTTGCCTTAGCTCTTTCGGCGGTGAAGTTAAAAAAAAAAATATACAAAATTACTATAAGTATTATTAAATTACATTAGTAAAAGTACCTTGAACTTGTAAAATAGCGTCAGGAGAACAGGAGAAATTAACATTATTGATGACAGCAGTGCAGGTCACTATAGATCCATTATATATAGCAGATACATTGTAGATCACAAGATCTACAATTCTCCCACCAATCCCTGTTATGACAGTAGTGAGGCCAGACTGTTCGTTGACTGGTATTCCATTAATGGTCCACCTAATGGCAGAAATTGTGCGAGAAGCGGGAGCATTAATAGAGAATAAAGGATCATCTCCTTCATACACTTGACTAGTCCCACTCAGTGTAATCGCTAAAGAAGAAGAAGAAGAACAACAACAATATATATATATATATTTAAAGAAATATTCCTCATGTGCATATTCCTACATTAATGAAAATCAGCATTACAGACTGTGGATGCCTCTCAACCATGGGTATTCTAGTAAATAAGCATCATAATAGAGCAGAAAAAAAAGATTCAGTTATTCTTGACTGAAATATAATTAGCTACAATAATAGCAAACTGGGAGAATATTGAATGCTCACATGATGGCAAATACTTCCAATATATATATATTATTCATTTGATACAGGAGAATATCACGAGTCTGTTGGCTTAGTATTTACGCGAGTGCCGCAGGCACGAGTGTAAATACCACCAATCAGACGAGTGTTATTCTCGGGTATCCAATGGATAATAAATTTATTAGGTACTGCTCATGCGCGAATACCTTGGTAACAATTCTATAACCTAGGGGGACGTAATAACCCAACGTAATAACTATGAACACAGGTGATATGGAAAAATATTGCCCTAAGCCACATCCTGTTTACTTTAATGCATTTTCTATGTGGCAACAGTTATCAGGCTCTGTTCAGTACCTAATAAATATATTTATTGCAGCTTTGATATTTTTACTTGAATATTTCCGCATCACGCGAGCGTTCTGTATTCTCCCATATTGTACGGTTTATATTGTACGCTACTTGTAGCGCGCGCGTAGCGAGTAAAATCAATGAAAATTGTATTGTAACCGGTTGAGAAAAATTTCAAAGAAGAAATAAATCACTTATCACACTCGTCGTACAATATGGGAATGATATTTTACTCTCACGCCACATTTTCACTCGCCTTTGGCTCGTGAAAATATTTTGCGTGCTCGTAAAATATTTTCCCATATTGTACTCTGACTCGTGCTATAAGTATTATATATATATATATATATATATATATATAATATAATATAATAGTAGTGGTGCACTTGAGCACATGTGTGTTCAAACTAGCTTAGCTTTAAAGAGAGAGCTAACTATGAGCTAAAGCCCTTGGCATATTTTGGGGGAAAAACAACAACGCCGAAACGATTTTCTCATTAAAATCTAGTGCTGATTCATCTACTCATCACTTGTTACTGGCACAGGGTGAGTACAGGCAGATATTAAGAGTGAAGTATCACCTCCTTCATACACTCGACCAATCCCACTCAGTGTAATCGCTAAAGAAATAATCAATTTTAATTTTAACAACAGTTACATGATAATCCTTTACTCTTCAAGAATGGTAAATACTTCTTCTAGAGATGGTAACTTTATTGCCACTGCCTCCTTCAAAAAAGAAGCTTTTTAGTTAGTATATACTTAAGGATCCTCAATGGGGAATCCTTGATCCCCAGCCTCAGTCTTCGAACCACACCCATCTACTTCAGTTCGTCATGCCAACTCTAAGCCCCCTATTTCTACCGAGGGTGCACACAGACTATCACTGTGGCTCATATTTTGTGAGTACAGTCCCGCTATGGAACTCAATTCCAGACAGGATTTTAACATCCACATCCAGAAGATCATTCAAATTTCACTTAAGAAATTATTTGTTTAGTATATAAATAGCTAGCTTGTATTATAGTAGTATAATATCATCCTCTTGTCTACTGGTCACTTTTGCTTTTTGTGTGGGCGGCCTTGATATACAGCAACCTGCTAGTTGGCTTGCCATGTGGTTACCCACAGAATGCATAGAGAAAAGGGGGGGGGGAAAAAAAGCCCCACATTACACCAAGAGCTAGTGAAGCTAAGAACGAATTAAGCACACTGTCAATAGCCAGAAGCTTATTTCAACGAAACTTACTGTTGCATACAATATAAGGTGAACTTAGCAGGAGTATAGCCAAGCAACCAAAATTAGTTAGTGTTCCCATCAGCCTTTCACGTTGAACAGAACACTTGAAGGTGGAGGAATTGGATACAGCGGTCTCGCAGAACAATTTCAGGTCTTCCGAGGGATCACGTTAGGCAGTATCGCAGAGACACCAGTGTTTACCCAGTTCAGGCACTTTTCCGTTCAGATGTACAAGTGCACTTCTAATACTTCGAACGAAAACATTAAAGCCACGCCTCCCTCCGACCTCACCTTCCACCCACGAATAGTAGTGAAATCTTTTTTTTCTTGTCTTTGAAGCCTTACAAAGCGTGGATAGCTGCGATAGCTATAATAGCAATCTAGCTTCCAACATTTGAGGCCCAGTAGAAGTTAGAGAGAGCTGGAATGCATTTAATGCAGATTTGTAAATGCTCCATTTGAAGCTCTTGTGAAGCATAGGCATGCATGTGTTGGAAACAGCTGCTGATGGCTTAACAATAGTAAGTTCTGAAGATTAGCTTAGTATAGAATGTCTACTTTATTTAATTCTATAGGATTGGATGGAGAAGAAAGAACGCTCAACAGAGCATGCCAGAAACACTGAATCGGTGAGGATTTTGGAAGAACCTTTGATATCCTAGAAGAATTTTCAACAGAAATAGACAAAATCGAATGGTTAGAAAGAATTTATAATGCAGTCTAAGGTTTTACTCTCTTTTTTGCGAAAGAATACGGATGCAGGGTGGTGTGATCCTATGTAGTTTGTATTAAATAGATTTGTGGAATAAGACTATTTCCCCCTCAAAACTACAATATTCTGTAATGTTTACAATGGTAACTGTGTTATACATTACACAATTACAGCAGCGTAGATCTCTCTGATATACAGACTGTAAGAAGTGTACCATGTACTGGGAAGTAAGAATAAACAAACAAGTATTGTAGTTATCATGTCAGTACAGGGACGGAGGAAGCTCTCATGAATTGGTCAGGCCAGGAAGTGGGTGTGGCCAAAGAAGCCCATGGGTGTGGCCAAAAAAATCATGGGAGTGGCCAAAACAGTTCATGTGTGTAGCTAAGGATAATTCATGGGTGTGACGAGTCTATACATACTTTTATTCTATATAGCTAGAAAAGAAATTTTGTATCTTATAGAATGATGCCATCATAGCTAGAATAGTTACTGACAACACTAACTACATTGCAAACTGTACTTACACTTGCGACAAATAAATATCTTAGACTGTGTTATTAATCGCAATCAAGGACTCATGTATAGGATTTTTCGCTAGGGGGGGAAATTTTGTAGAGTCACAAAAAACAGTTTATCTACATAATATGGTCAAGTTATGGCCTTGAGACTGTGCAACAGATTTCAGATGAAAATGTGACAAACTATGTAATAGTTAGGCGGCGCCTCCGAGAGAACTACCATTTTTAGGGTCTTGGAAACCTTAGGCTTTTACATCCCGAGTGCAGCGAGGTCACTACTTAGGGCCTGAGGGACCCTAAAAACAGTAGTTCATGATGGCTACACAGCGCCTAACTAATTTAGAATGTAGCAACTGCTCTTTAACAACGTAATAGGAGGGACTCTAAGCGCAGTCGGAGGGACACTAATTGACCCTGCCCTCAAAGCGGGGAGACTAAGTAATAGAGCATAAGCGCTTAGGTACTGGTGGATTTAGTGCACTGAAGCCCAAGGGCCGTAGGCCCGAGGGCTGTGTGCACTAAATCCACCAGTACCTAAGCGCACATGCTCTAAGTATTTTAGATCCCGTTTACGCATGCCCAGTTGCCACTAGCAACTTTGTTTATCAGCATTTTCGCAGAAATGGCTAAAGGCAAAAAATAGTGCACACTTACCAAGTTAGTACACCTAGTAACAATATAGCAACGGGATCTAAGTTTATAGTGTTCCTCTCTGGAGAACCTAAGCAATATAAAGTCCCTATGTCACTATACAAAAATTACAGCATCTATGCTTTAACCCTTTCGTTCCCAATCCCGCTTAAAAGCGGGTGAAGACCGGTTGGCTTCTCCGAATTTTTAAAAATAGTTACTTTATAGCTAGAACCTTCAGATTGCATACACAGATGCCCAATGCGTGGGAGAAGCATCTAAAATAGCTTTCAGCCAGGGCTGCTTCGACAGTACCTCACAGCAGTTGCGTTTATTTCTTCCTCGGCAAAAAAAAAAAACATCGGTTCTCCGTCGAATTTTAAAAAAAGTTACCTTCTTCACAGCAGCTTCATTTATGGATCCAGTCATCTCCAGAGCTTTGTAGAAGCAGCGAAAAATTGCTTGAGCCCAGTAGCCTTCCATAACACATTGAAACAACCGCTTCTTTGCCGACCAAGACTTTGCGGTTTGACTTACTGTCTTCTTTTTTTTTTATAAAATCGCCAGTTCAACTGGGGGCCTCCCCATTACGTACAGTCTTAGGTAATGCTTATTACATCACAGGAAAAAAGTGAGCGTGTCGTGTGATCCAGGTAACTATGCAAAAAAAAAATTTTTTTCGAAGTCAATTTGGAAAGATGGCGTCTACCAGTTACAGTGCTGTGGAAGTTTTATACTTGCTTGATACTGACTCTAGCGACTCAGGATCAAGCGGAGAAGAGGGAGACGACATCTAGGGCTATAGGAGGCCCTGTATTAGGCATAGATAAATATTGCTGGAATTTTTTTGGGAAATATAGGCACATGGAAGCAATGAGAAATATGCTAGAAATATAGGCAACTTTTTTTTAGAATTAGCAGATTACTTAATGTGGAATGTGTGAAAATCTATTAATGCATGATGTAATTATACAAGCAGCAGCTGGATCAGTCTTCCAGTGCTCAGGAAAGAGCACTGGAAGACTATGTTTCAGCTTCAGTTATGCTACAATATAACAGTCGCTAAAAACTTTCTTTTTTGTAATTCACAATGTATCACATGAATTTTGGCCAAGCAATAAATGAGAAATATAGGCACATTTTGAAAGAATTATAGGGCAAGTTTGGGAGCATTGGAGAAAGAATTTTAGGCAGAAAAAAGCCATATTTATCTATGCCTACTGTTATCAGGGTTGGGGACCAGACCCCGTCACTCTGACACTGACAATGGAAGTCAAGAAATATCGATGTAAGCTTGTCTTTCTCTTGGTCTTTCGCTTGAAAACTAGCAAGGCTTCTGTTGGGAAAGGACTTATTATTAGCTATATCATTTAGATTGAGAAAGCTGTTAGCTATACTAATATATCTTTCATATTTGTTTGAGAATTTGAAGGGGTGTGTTTGTTGAACAATTTCAAATTTTCAAAAAATTTTTATTTTTTTTTACCAGATTACACTCTAGGACCAGATGTGTATGCAGTCACCGCGATTGTTGAGAGGGATGTGAAGCGGGATTGGAATAGAACGCAGATAAGGGCAACAGGAGCAAGTCTTCCATTGACAGGAGAAAAGATGCCTGTACCTGGCGAAAGTACACTCGAGCCCCACCCCCCTCCCTCCGAAACAAAAACCTGTATTAAACCGCATAATCATCATAAGTTGCAATTATATAGGTCAGAATAATTTGTTGTTTGTATTACAAATATCTTTGTTGTTGGTGTTTTTGTTGTATAATGACTTGTTTGTAGTGGAGCTCGACTCGACGTCCAATGCGTAGTTCCTTGTGACACTCTATATGTTCTCCTACATGAAGCACAATTCAGCACCACACACAACAAACAACATATTTTAATTGTTGAACGATAGAATATTGGTATATAAAGTACATCAACAATATTATGTCTATTTTTTTATTATATATTGATGGGAAAAGTGGAATTTTTTGGGGAACAAATTTTTTTTTTTAATTAATAGTAGGAGCCTAAAATTATCAAATTTTCTCATCAAAAAAATAGGGGATCCCAAACTCTTGGTCCTATTTATGATATATGGTTTCTTGGGTTTTTTCCCATCCAGCATCATTTAAAAATAAAAGCTGTAATGCACTATTCCTCGGTAGAGATTAGATTTTCCGCGCGCCGTCCCCAAACAATTCGGGAACGAGAGGTAATTACGATTGGGTATTGAAGGACAGAACTAAAATGGTGTTTTGAAGAAGTGTAACTATCTTAGTGTAGGCTATTTTTATACTGATCATTTAATTTTCTAGAATTCAGTTTGGGGTAAAAACAAATTTAGATGGAACACATTTAAAATGGGGGGGGAGGACTGGATCTAGGGGGGAGGGGGGGATCCCAGGGCTCCCATATTCTATATGAAACCCTGGCAATCAATTAATGCCCAGCCACCAACTAACGAAACATGGGAGATGAAAAGAATCGGTAAGAAGCTTGAATTTGAGGATTTTCCTTTACAGATAAATTTTTGTTCAAAATTCCCCATTCAAAATACTAAGTTGACCTTCAATAATGTCCTTCCAGGCCTCATTATATACCTTCCATATACGTGACTGTCCTCATGAGATCAGGCCAATCCAGCAAAACTGATTGCAAGGAAGGAACGTGAAGTTTGTGTGGTGGGCATAGCTTCACGCACATCAACCTCTATACCTCAACGAGTTCCGGTTTTAAAGGCTGGCCCTCTCGGTTGCGTCTGAGACTTCGATTCTTAGTAAATCAACAGTCGAATGTTTATTGGAAATCATTTTCCACTCTGGACTCCCACTTACTACCTGAGACTCGTTTATACTATATTAACTATGGCTTGATGCATACGGAGCTTGACACAATGTGAACAATGAGAAGTGAGAAATGATACAACTGGTACCAAAGATATTTGAGCGTGGTATAATATGCATCACAAATATGGAAGGATTGGTTTCCTTAACTAAATTTCTTATCTGTTCATCTAGTTAACGGACACCTCAGTCTACCAGACACAAAATCATGATTGACAGTATGGGGCATCAGTATAGTCATTAAGCTAAAAAAATCAATGAACCAAATTTCGTAATAATTTTATCACATGTTACACTTTGAGATTCCTCATTAAATGCTGAGGAAAAGGCTGATTCTTTACAATGAGGATGTTGTTCTTTTTTGTGGCTCTTCCACATGTCGACCCTAACAAAAAGGAGAATTGACAGTTTGTGTCAGTCCATCCTCAACCTGGAAATATCTTGTCATTTTTGCCAAGGCCAGTCATGGTGTGGATAGTAGTTGTAATATTTTTCGCGAACTATCTTCCACCTAATAATTGGTGGGTGAGCCCTCTTCACTTATACTGAAGCTGGCATTATTGCAGAATATGACCAAATTTTCCCCTTTTGAGTATGTATCAAGTCCACTGTTTTGAGCAAGGAATGTGAACTCAGCTTTTGTTGTGTGAAATGGAAAAGCTAGCAAGGATGCCCTATAAAAATTACTGGGTGTGTACTAAGTATCATCACATCAGTGGAGTTTGATCGTTACCCCGGTACGGGATTTGTGAATAGCTTCACTTCCCATGAGGATGTTTCTTAAACTATATATATACTAGTCATGAAGGTGAAATAATTATGGTGACATGAGCTTCCTCAGGAGTGTCTCTTAATACTTTACCCCAGCTTCCCAAAGGTCCCCCATGATATCAGCTCTGGGAAAAGTACAGTACTATTGTATGATGTTCTGGTATCTGCATAAAATAGCTTATGACTTAATGGTGAACCAAATACTTTAAATTTTCATTTGAACACCAACAAAATTTGTGCAAAAGGTGGTAGAGGATACCTCTTTGAGCTGTGAAGGGAATGAAAAGCTGCCATAATTCCTCTGCGATGAGATCTTCACAAATTCATGGATTCGTTTTTGTGTTAGAAAATAAAAGGCAGGCATAGCACTTGACTCTGTGGTTTTACAAACTTTTCCTTGGCGAATATAGCCTGTCCTCACAATCAATTCCAGTACTTGAATGGTGGGCTGGGTGTATCTTCCAGTGGTAGCATTCCCATTCTCTGGTTTAGAAGCCTCGAGTACCTTTTTTGGGATGTAGAACACACAACAAGTTAACAATCTTGGAAAAATTTCCAGTCCAGAGATGTAGTAATTCTCTAAAATCACAGACACGAAGCATTTATATATATAGTACTTATTCTCATGGCAAATAATTTCAAGAGTAGGCTAATTTTATTTTTTCCTGAGCCAGAGGCGAGTAACATAAAGCTGAAGTGAAACATCTGCATATCACTTTGTACAGAGTGTACTAAGTGGTTTATGCCAAGCTGATACCTTCAACTCGAATGAGTTTGTATTAGGGTAATAATTCTGACATGTAAAGGTTGGGAGGTAAAACTCTCCCCACAACCCCGAGCTGATATTTTTAGCAAGCAACTGCTCCTAACCAGGTTTGGTAGGCTAGCTAGAGGAGGTTAGTGGTAAAAAAAAAAACCCTGAAAAAACTGGTAAGTCAGCCTGCTATAACTTACGGGTAATGAGCTTGCCATACAGCAATGAAGATAGTCACATGTGAGAACGCTGTCGCCTACCTAAATTTAAAAATCACATTGTGAAGATATCCTGCTTGGAATACTATCTGTGTGTGTGTGTGTTCCACTTTACCTGTGAGTTACCCTTTCCCTATTACTAACTACTCAATAGTAAAGAATACTCGTGTGGGAATAAACCCCTTCTTGCACTTGTCAGAGTGATATGCAAGATATTTCACTCTCAGGACTTTATTTTCACTGGCCTCTGGGCTCGTGAAAATAAATTAGCCTGCTCATGAAATATTTCGCCATATCACACTCTGATCTGTAAATACGTACTATTATTATATATTAATATATAATAAGTATGTAGAGTAAAAGGAAAGTTATTGAGAGTAGAGTTTTTAAAGTCAAGTTATTAGGGAAGTAAGAAGAGACGGGAAAAGTCAGGATCTCAAACTCTACCATGATTCTGATGAGCCTGATCAGCACAACCCGTGAAATGTTCAACTTGGAGAGCAAGTGATGAAAAGCAGATTACATCCAGACTTATAGATTCGAAGACCTTTTCAGCATGAGTCATCCTCTGTGCCAACGCAAAGTGAAGATCAGCTAGCTCTTTTAAATCTTCTGGTAGAGTTACATAAATGAGAGATCATGGATTTGCCACATTCTTCAAGTTAATTCCAGCTGATTTGAGCAAAACAACAATGTAAAATTTTAAATCATCAAAATGTTGTGTGTGTGGTGTGTGTATGGTGTGGGGGGTGTAATTTGTAAGATAGAGAGTGGAAAATAATGCAATCAATACTATGGGAAATGCTTTTTAAACCATTACCCCAATTACCCGCACAGGTACGACAGCATATCATTTACGTTCCCTTATGGGAAAACATTTAACCACTTACTTTTTACTGAAAAGTGATCACAAATGTAGATCACATAACTGAATCTAAAGCTTTTGTGTGGTGATTCTGAATTTTTTATGTTCGTGTAAGGATGTGTACAGTTTTGTGGCTTATATGTAGGCAAATTCATTTTTTTTTGTACCTCATCCATATAAACATACCTTGAGAAAGTTGCCATCTATAGTTATTATTTTCCGTAATACTTTGACAATTTTTGTGACTTGAAAAACAAGCATTTTCCGAAGGGGGCAATACGTACCACATCCTTACCCACATATCTATCTAACATATACCCAATTTTGCATTATCTACCCCTAATCCTAACGGCTTCGCTGTCGCCAATAACATATACCCAATTTTGCATTATCCAACCCATAAGTCTCGCTCCTCCGCTCGCTCGCCAATAAAACCTAGTGGTGTGCTTGAGCACAAATATTGACAGCCTGCTAGTTAGGTAATAAAATCGGCAACTCCTCGTATCCCCCTAAAGCGGCGAAGTTTTGAATTAAGTCCTGGAGAAGGGTCGTCCAATGCCAATGTGTAATGATGGTACGTATGCCCCTATAATGCGTGCGCCGCGGGGACTTTTTTCTTCTCCAAAAACACGTTTTTTAGGTGGACCCCATTTTTATTCTTAAACTACAGGCATTAAGCAAGTCTTTACTTTAAATTTAAGCTCCAAAAGTGATAGAATTCCTTCGAAAATGCTTGTTTTTTTCAAGTACAAAAAGTTGCTGCGACCGTTTTTACTATGGCAATTGAAGACCCTTTACATATTTAACTTCGAAAACTTCGCCCTTTTTTTTTTTTTTCGGCTAGGCAGCTTTGTTAGTTGCAAGAGCCACCTTTAGGTACTAAGAGATCTATCACTACTTCTGAAAGCGTATGTAAGCACTCAGTTTAATGCTAAGGAAGCTACTACTACTGGAGGATGCTGATGTAAGTAACGTAATTCCCATAATTTGTTAGCTAAATTGCAACAATAACTCTGGCCTGCTTTTTATAGCTAAGACCTGTTGTCCAACAGTGACTTGTAAATTCAAACGGTCACATGACTCAAATTGTTACTACAAAGTTTACCACTGCTCAGAAAATGGGGTAAGAAGTAATTTTGTATTTGTGTGCTAAAATTGATTGTCCTTTGTTTTTGTAGTGAGAGCTTGTTGTCAACTTAAAGGTAATTCAGAATGGTCAAAGTCACTTCAATTTGATACTACAGAAGTTAGCAATACTCAAGAATGAGAATAAGATGAGATAAGATTTGTTGGCTAATATAACAACTGGTTTATTTTTTAGTTATACTGGTAATTACGGAAATTATCAGAATGGTTGATTTGATACTCGAAATTTACCATTAATCAGGTAAGTGAGTGATTTTGTATTTGTTTGCTGATAAAGTCAATAACTGCGGTTGGTACGGCCCATAGAGTAGAGTCGAGGAGGACGAGTAAGACGGTACGAAGAAAGAGTATAACAGAACATTATATTTGGTAATCATTTATCTTTATTACTATGGGGTGCTTGGCACAAATGCGAGCGGCCTGGTAGTTCAATGTAACATAAAATGTTCCGAAATGTTTAGCTTACTTTCATGCAAACACTAATAAAGCCGTTATGACATTAGATTTCAGCAACAAAACAAAACACTCTCTTACCTGGTGGTAACTTTTGTAGTATCAAACATCAACCATTCTGATATCTCAATCACCAGAATGACTCTTGAACAAGCATTCACTACGATAAAAATAACCAGTGTTTTATTGGTAATTTTAGAGCCAACAATAGGAATTACTACTTACCACTCAATTCTTTGAGTATTGATAACTTTCTGTCATAATCAAATTGAAAGTTACTTTGACTATCGGAATACCCCCACCCCGCTCGAATTCTTGACAACAACTCTCAGCTACATAAACAAAAGACAAGCAATTTTAGCACAACCAATACAAATTACTTTTCTTACCATCATTTTCTTGAGCAGTAGTAACTTCCTAGTACCCAATTTGAGTCAACCAGTCACAGTTGACAACAACTCTTACTGAGTTAGACAATAACAAATTACCTGAATAACCTTAAGAACGCATTGGGCAAGAGAAGCGCGCTTGACCACGACTTCAACAATTGTTTCAAGAGAGAGTAAGCTATAACGTTTTTGGTTAAACAGAGTTGCGTACGGCAGGCAGCAGGATTCTAGTTAATTGAAACATACTGGAACTGTGAACGCTTTAACCTACTTACGTACTTAGAAGCGCGTGCGAAAACAGCGGTCTCACTTACCCCCATAAACAGATAAATAAATTAGCGAAATCTCGATTGAGTTTACCCCTATAGTGTCTCGCTCGCTTCGCTCCTCGCCAATTACAGAGTGGATGTGTGTCATTAATTGTATGTTAATTTTAGTCTGTTCATTATTGTGCCCCTGATTCCGGTTGACACCTCCCATGCTTTATGTGGTGCGCGTTGCCTGAAGTAGCTAAAACATTTTATGGTCACCTAACTATCAGGCTCGCTCCGCCATTTGTGCTCAGCACACCACTAGTCAGCGAGTGAGCGTAGCGACCTTCTCTAATGAGTTGCTATTATATATATAATTTATTAGGTCAGAATTGTTTTTGTTTCTTGCATGGCGTACATGTGTAACTTTTCCTCGACGAAGTAGCGATCCCCCCCAGTATACAAAACATTAGAAACGCGGCGTTCAAGAAGCTTTGAGGGCGTTTAGAAACTCCTGAAGAAAATTAGTGGTAGAGCGATAAGAAATGAAAAAGCCAGGGCAAAGAGGAAGGAGAGCTAAAACGAACAAACAGTAGCAAAAGTAAGATCGGCAAGGTGTTTTGTAGCCACCCCAGCATGCATGGACTAAGCTGCAATTACAGGGAACATGCATCGCTCGCTTCGCTAATTGGTGTTATTAGAGCACATCACTAGTATATAGTATGTCTGGATGGTACGTATGGCCCCTAACGCACGCGCAGTCCCTAAATCGCGGCTTTTTTAGGCTTTGACCCCAGTTTATTCTGAAAATACACATTTAAGATCGAGCCTTACTTTACACGTTGCGCTGAAGTGTGAGAAATTCCTGCAAAAACGCTTGCTTTTGCAAGAACACAAGTTGCTACGAACCAGTTACTTATGGCTTGAAACCCTTTTCTTTCCAGAACTTCGCCATGTAGGGGGGATAGTGAGTTCCGATTGTTGGTTTTCCCCAAGAGTCAGAGTGCTCCACATTTTTGGCTTAAAAGGCTCCGATAATTGTTTGATTTCCAAATCAGTTTTTTGGTGTCTCGCTCACTAAACGCTATACTTTAGACATCAGATGAACATTTAGTTCAAATCTCCAAATTAAGCTTATAGTGCTCGTCCGGCCTCTCATGCCATTTATCACACATAAACGGCACCAATAGTGTTGTAAACAACCACCTCTGGACGCACACAACCCAATGGACCATTCTTCCTCCCAAATTGTTGTATTTCATCATCTCCTAGAGATTCTGAAGCTTTAGATCTCTACTTTTACCCTCTTTTTTTAGCATTTTTCTGCGGCTACTAATTTCTGACGGGAACTGGGTCAAATTCTGCATCTCTGATGATGCTAAGAGGTCTTATGTTTTTCTTTCAATGCCTGTCAAGACTTCTCTGGAAACAATTAGGGTATCAGGCTCATAAAAATTTCCATCATTACTTCCTGATTTTTGGCAATAAAAATTGCCTAATAATCTTCCAGCTCCACAGGTGAATGTCTTCTATAGTCTTTTCTTCCCGACTTGCACCATTTATACCATGTTTTCAAGTCTGATGCCGTCTCCGTGTTTGTTGATGTTTTTTTTTTTTTTTGGCAATTTCTTCTACAAAATCTTTCAACTCTTTTGTCGTCTAGTCTAATACGGGCCCGTACACTTTCTCTTCGCCGCGTCCTCTTTTTCCTCCCTTTTCGTTCCATTCTGATTTTCCCTTCACAGACAACCTTAAAATAGCCAATCGTATGTCTTCAGAAAACAAAGAAAGTAAGCTTGAGTTTCTTTTCAGGGAGATCTGGAACACTATAGTAACCAGAAGCCATCGCAACAAGAAATGCGCATGAGCAGTACCCTAATAATTTTATTATCCATTGGTTACCCGAGAATATCAAATGAATAATAGTATCTATCTCATTATTATAAATTGTACAGTGCAACCAGATTAACCGATTAATCGCGGAAGACGCGAATACGCGTCAATTAGAAAAATCGATAACCGAAGGACGCGAAAATGCGTCAAAATGCGTCTCATTCGCGTCCATTTCGCCCTACGCTTTGTGGAGTCAAGGACGCCACCAATCACAATTGCAGACGATTCTATATTGTTGTAAGTATATTTTAGGCTTATAAAAACCATAGACTGCCATAAGAAAATGTTGAGTAAAATTTTGTCACAACAATAGAACTCTCTTTCTGATAAAGTATAAATTGAAAATATATTTCATAATATAATAAAGGTACAACAGAATAATTTTTTAGAAACCATATACTTTAGCTATAACTGCTCATGATAAACAAGTGAAAGTATTTGGCAAGTGGAACTGGCACTTCAGCATCCTAGTGAGAGACGATTCTTCTTGACTGGCAGCATGGCAGTGACAAGGATGGCATTGACCAGGAATGGCAGTAACTCTGATGGTAGTGACGAGGATTGATTTGATGACTGCAAGATGACTTCAGTACTGATGGGTGTAGTGACTGCAGCAGTTACTAGATGGTCAAGGACTCTGATACGAGAGAACGGAATTGATGATGCGTGAAAGGTAGCGTTTCTAACAGAATTTTAACCACATTCTTTATAACAATAAGTAAAAATAAATATTGTTATACAACAGGTGAGACGCAGGGAGCCCTCTGACAATACTTCTATTATGCTATGACCATTGCACTTGATAGTAAGATCACCACTATTCTGTCAACAATGCAGCCTACCAGCACATCAAAGTAAGACACCGGGTACCAAACTGAATACCTCAAATATTCTATCATTTTTGTGATGTACCTGTTTTCATGCACAAAAGCCCTAAAAAGCTTCTCTGTTCAACAAAATTTAAACAGATTGCTCAGTTCAAATAAACACACCCTAAAAAATATCAAAAATTCTTTCCTGAATGTAAAGACAGATGCGTGCAAAAACACTTTCTCTTACCTCTAGATCGAGAGCAAACTGCTTCAGCCATGAAACCATACTTCCAAACTTACTTTCCTTACTAAGAGCCTCAGTGTGATGCCATAAGTTTTTTGCCAAACGGTGCAGTACTTGTTATTTTTAAGTCGGGAACGAGCTCCTTAGCGTCGAATTTATGCTTTCCCAATAGCCTAGAGCGTACTCTATCGTCGATAATACTGTCCCCGAGGCAATCTTCAAACGTTCGTCTTCTTCTCTCGCTTAGTGTCACCCTCCCACCAAGCAATCATCCTCTGTGTCCCTCTCGTGCGCGCCGTGACCGCATTTACATAAGGCGCAATAAAATTTTTTATTCGCGCGTAATCGGTTAGAAGTAAGATATAAGTTTTTTGTTTGTCCACATTCTGAATGTTGTAATCCATATTTATAGCCCTCTATCCAAAACTTGACTTTTTAAAACCATAATGTTATGTTAGAGATGTTTCGTGTCTGTACTATTTTGGAACCTTAGACCTGTACGTTGGAAGATAAAACAAAACATCAGGAATGGACGACAAAACAAAATTATACTCTATAAGCCCGTTACAGAAATATATAATCACTACACTGTAGATATCTTCATAATGTTATTTTTCGGTACATGACCCATGCATACTCAAGTTTACCACAATGATGTATCTCACCGCTGTATTGCCAGTCTCATTACCCGCTAGTAGTCATAGCAATCAGCCTATCTTACCCAGTTTTGTTTTTCCTGGTTGTTACAAGTCTCTCCTCTAGTGAACCGCTTAGAGCAGCTGCAACATAGCAGCTGGGGTGAGGGAAAGACCCTAGACAAATTTTACACCAACTTTATACAGTTACCAACCATAATACAACTATCTTCAGTGAAGAATATAGTGTTGAATAAACCACTCTTTACACTCTGTTAGAGTGATACTTCTAAATATTTCACTCTCAGAACTTTCATTTTCACCCTCAGGCTCCCTGGAAAAAAAAATAAGCCTGCCGCATGAAATATTTCTCCCATATCACACGTAGTACTATAGTACTATTAGATATCTTCACACATTATTTTTAGGTAGTGACACTGAATAATTCATGATATATCACGCTCCACTCCCAAAGTAGTTATACAAACCTGCCAGCTTACCAGTTTTCCAGGTTGTGCAGCTATCTTTCCCTCAGTGTTAGCCTACCCAAACTGGGTAAGAGCAGAAGCTGATAAATATCAGCTTAGGTGTGGGGAGCCCCTTGCAACTACTTTACAAGGGCAGAGTTACCAGTCCTAATTAAAATACCAACGATTGCAGTGCAGATATCTTAGCATAGATAAACCACTTAATGGGCACGGGGTCCAGAGTGATTATGGCAAGATATTTCACTCTCAGGGCTTTATTTTCCAGTCTTGAAAATATAGTAGACTGGCACTCATGAAATATTTTCCATATCACACTCAGACTCTAATCTTTTATATTCAATTAAATAACTTTTTTTGGCGTGTAAAAAGTCAATGAATGTTTTCCGGTTGCAATAGTTAGCTTTCCTCCACTCCCAGTCCTAAATGCAAGGCATAACGGCCTGTTGCATTTGAGGCCCTGCTGAGACGAACTGAACATGTCAGGTAAACAGAAATACTTACAGCAGAAAGTTGATAAACTTAACTCTGAATTGTAGGTTATTCAAGAGGGGAAGGAAAGAGCTGAGGGGAATGGTGGTGAGTTGGAGCAAGTTGTATGGAGAGAGATGGTAGATTAGCTTGTACTAACTAACACGCCTTTGGAGGAACTGACAAAAAGATTAGACCGGATACTGTGAGGTTATTTCAAGGGATGAATGATAGGCTGATTGCAATGTTGGAGGCTCTGTTTAGCTATAGGTAAGTAGTGATGGTGTGACAGAGGGAGAAAGAATCTTGTCATAGGTTCAGGGAGCAATAGGAGTTTGGCATACGATAGTGAGGTTGTTGGTACCGGGATTCGGAGGCCACAAGTACAATCTGTTATTTAGTGTTTGCCGGAACAGTTATCATTGCCAGCATTGCCTGTGTATGATCACAGTGGCCATTTGCAAAGCCCCTGGTTGCTTTTAAAACTGTCTAGCTGCAGAGCTCAGGTGGCAAAGTCTTGCCAGTTTGAGTTCCACCAGATGCAACATTGCCGTTCCAAACAGCACGGTACAGTGCCATGGCCCCCCACCCCTTTATACCAGCAAAATGGTAAAGATTGTCACATTTGGCCAATCACAGCTACTTTTAAGGTATTTTTACTTTTTTTAATTATGTGCAGGGTTTCGTACAGAAGTAGGAGCACCCTGGCTTCCCCCCCCCCCCCCCCCCCCGAATTTTATGAAATAAATTAAATATTTACTCCTCTCAGTTAGCTTCTGTACTACCTTCTTCCACTGAGTCAGCTCTTCCGTTTCTTCCATTCCTTACAGTCATCAATTTCACCGTACAGCTCCTTACAGTCAGCTTCTTCCTCTATTCCTTACGAGTTCAGTTCACCAGTCAGCTCCTCACAGTCAGCTCTTCCATCTAATTCCTTACAGTTCATTAATCACCAGTTCCAGCTCCTTACAGTCAGCTTCTTTCAGTCTAGCCCGTCACAGTCAGGGCTCCAGTTTAGCTCCTCACAGTCAGCTCTCCAGACTTATAGCTCTGTATCAAGGTTTAGTCAACCTGTACTGATGACGAAATTGTTTAAAGCTCGTATAAAGGCCATACCAAAGAGACTCGCCAAGGATTATTGTGTTAGATTATGGAATTCTTGGAGGGATAATAGAAGAAAACTAGGTTTTGATGTACCACAATTAAGTGAAGTTGACAAGATTATTCAGGCACAGTGGTTGACCAGGTTTATTTTGGAAGTAAGGAAGATTAACGGCAGTGAATACCCTCCAAACACACTATATCACATAGTGAATGGCATTATGCGGCATGTACGCATTTCTAACCCTGGTACTGACTTTTACAAGGATGCAGAATATTCGGGCTTCATAGCAAGCTTAAATGCAGAGATGAAGCGTCTTCAATCAAAAGGAATGGGATCTACTCAGAAGCAGGCTGAGCCCCTATCAACACAAGAGGAGAAACAACTTTGGGAAAATCAACTTCTGGGTGACCATAGCCCCCAAGCTCTCCTCAATACAATGGTTTTTATGATTGGACTATATTTTGCACTAAGAAGTGGAAATGAACACCGCAATTTACGACGAAATCCATGCCAGATTAAAATAGTAGAACGTTCTGGTCAAAGATCATATTTGCAATATACTGAAGATATATCAAAAAATCGTCCTGAAGGCTTAAAAGGAAGAAAAATTAAATCTAAAATAGTGATCCATCATGAAAACTTGGAGAACCCAGTCAGATGTTTTGTGCGTCTATTCAAAAAATATCAGTCTCTTTGTCCATCTGAGGCTCCTGATGACGCATTTTACCTTACACCACTTCAGAAGCCAAAGGAAAATTGTTAGTTTAAAAATGTTCCAATAGGGCGAAATAAACTATCCAAAGCAATTTCAAATATGTGCAAGGAATGCGGAATTAAAGGATACGAAACTAATCATTCTTTAAGAGCCACAGCAGCCTCACGTTTATACTCATCTGGAGTTGACGAACAGCTTGTTATGGAGCGTACTGGACACAGAAGTGCTGAAGGCGTTCGCTCATACAAACGTACTTCAATGACGCAAAAGCAAGAAGTTTCAGACATTCTTAATACAGGCAAAAAAAATTAAAACTAATACTATCCATGAAACCAGCGCTGTAACAAATGCAAGCAATCAATCATCTAGGAGTGGTACCTTCAACTTTCATGACTGTAGCCATGTAAACATCATATTTAATAAAAGTTCTGCTGATAAATTTCCATAAGTGTAGTCATGTAACTAAACATTAATAACAGTTGTGCTGATAAACTTCCATAAGTAGTCAAGTAAACATCATATTTAATGTGCCTTAATCTTCATATCTATATTATAATCAGTACACATCATAGTTATTTAATAACTGATAAAATGAAATCATTAAATTAGAAAAAAAAAACAGAATTGAAATTTTTTATTATTAAAATCATGCATTACTGATTAGCCAAAAACAAATGCCAGAAGGGAGGATTCTATTAGCCAGAAGGGAGGATACTACCAGTAGTATCCTCCCTTCTGGCATTTAGTATCCTCCCTTCTGGCATTTAGTATCCTCCCTTCTGGCATTTAGTATCCCGATGGCCTAGTTTGACAAAATCTATGCTGGGTAGAGTGCCTGCTTTGCAATACAAAAAAGGGGCCAGCTATGTTCTAATTAATGGTATTCTGTGGTTATGATTTATAATGGTATTCTGTGATTTTGTTGTTTGTATATATCTAATATTGAAGTTCACTTCAGTTAATTGAGGTCCTTCAATTGCAATACGTATTAGTCTTCCAAGATTGATGTCACTAGCTAATTCTAGACCTGAGACGATTTTTAATCATATGGGTGTGGTCAAACAAATGTGTGAGGGGGGCCCCTCCTTCCTAAACTCTTTACCCTCCCCCCCAGAAAAAATCCTATATGAAACCCTGATGTGCACTGTATCTTTAACTTAATTTGAAAAGAACTATTATGTTCTTACTGTAAACACAATTTATGATATTTGCACATACAGAGTGTTTTGTTTTTAATCATATTCATGAACTCTTACCATTATGATGTCATTGTACGTTCACGTGATTGAAGAATTGAATTGCAACTCTGACATTGATGATAGTAACTGGCGTTCAGTGACTAGTTGTAGCTAACTCTTAGAATTCGGTCTTTCCTAGATACCACTGCGGCGTATCTTACACTGGTCCTTCGAGCCGGATTGCGTCGGCTATCTAGACTCGCTGCAGTTGTTGACCTAACTAGATACTAGTCTTCTTAGAATCGTCAAGTCAGCACTTTGCGGAATTCCAGTTATTGACCACCATGCCTGTTGGTGGTGAGGACTTAGCTCGAAAGAAGCACGTCCGTGGAGGACACTAGGCTTCAGCATCTAAAATGGTCAAGAAGGTGAATGACTTACTAGCCGAAGAAAACCCGAACAAATCGTCACTGAAGCGAGTGAAGCTTAGTCTTGTGGAAAAGCTAGATGTCCTAAAGCTGCTGGACGCCGAGATCGTAGACCTAGTCGAAGAAAGTGAACTTGTCAAGGAAATAGAAGGCTCCGACGAATACAGGGAAGGGCTCTACGCTGCTATAGTCCGGATAGATGATTATCTAGCGAGGTCGACCACGCCCACCGGTACTCTATCAAGTGCTGGTGCTACGCCCACGGATGCTACTGGTTCAACAAAGGTCAAACTTCCCAAGCTTAGTATTCGGCCCTTCCGTGGAGAGTTGACAGCCTGGACTACCTTCTGGGAAGGTTATGAGGCAGCTATTCATAAGAACACTTCACTTTCAGCTATTGATAAGTTCAATTATCTTAGGTCTCTACTTGAGAGCACTGCACTTGAGTCTATTTCTGGGTTAACCCTTACTGCTGCCAACTATGATGAAGCTGTACAAGTTTTGAAGAAACGTTTTGGTAATCGACGACAGATAATAGACAAGCATATGGATGCTCTCCTGAAGATTGAAGGTGTTGTGTCTCAGCACAATGTCAAGGGTTTACGACACTTATATGATCAAGTTGAGTCACATGTACGGGGTCTGAAGTCTTTAGGTATGTCCCCTGATTCGTATGGCAGTCTCCTTGCACCAGTGTTTGTCAGCAAGCTCCCGCAAGAGATTCAGCTCATCATCACAAGAAAAACTGGAAGTGATGACTGGGACCTGCCGGTCCTGATGGAGCTTGTGGAAGGAGAGATCGAGGCTCGTGAGAGGAATGCGGCTACTCAAGTGAACCCACGTAAACCGCCCCATAGAGATCAACCTACTGCTGCTGCTTTGTTTGCGGGTGGTTCAGGAAATCCAGGCAGAGGACCTACATGTTCGTACTGTCAACAGGCACATTCATCCAACTCATGTGGAGTAGTCACTCAACCAGAAGCCAGGAGACATGTCCTTCAGAAGACTGGTAGATGCTTTGTGTGTTTACGCAGAGGTTATATTGTGCATAAATGTACCTCAAGCATGAAATGTCACAGATGTGGTGGTCGACACCATGTGAGTATCTGCTTTAAGGGCCAGGGGACTGGATCACAACAAGAAGGACCACCTATAAGTCCTGTGACTACTACTGCAGTGACTGCTACTACCTCCCCGCCTGCTGCTACCTCCCTGCCTGCTACTACCTCCCCGCCTGCGCAGAGTGGACTAAATCCTGATGCTCCAACCTTCTCAGCACCTCGCAATGCTCCACACACCTCAACTCGAACCCTTTGGGTTAACTCTGGAAAAACCGTCCTTCTGCAGACTGCTCAGGTGCGTGTGTTTAATCCAGATCACCCTCAGAACTCTCAGCACGTTCGGATTGTATTAGACAGTGGCAGCCAACAGTCCTACGTGACGAACAGAGTTACAGAAGGACTTGCGCTCTCTTCTGTGGGAGAGCAGACCCTGCGGATTGTGACATTTGGGTCTCGGGAGGAACGACCTCAAACCCGCCAGCTTGTAAGTATGGGGTTAGTTTTGAAGGATGGTGATACTAAATGTTTATCCTTTCTCTTTGTTCCCTTCATCTGTGAACCCCTTACCAGTCAACCAGTTTCTCTGTGTCAGCACAGGTTTGAGCATCTTGCAGGGCTTGATCTCGCTGACTCTGTGGAGGAAACTTCTTCATTAGAGGTTGACGTTCTCATTGGATGTGATCTTTACTCGGAGCTGATAACTGGAATCATTCGACATGGAGATTCTGGCCCAGTGGCCATTCAGACTAGACTAGGTTGGGTTCTATCTGGCCCAGCCATGGTGCCTGGTCAACATCAGTCCTCAGCCTGCTTCGTAACTCACACCCTACATGTAGAATCATTCTCCTCAGAAGATGCTCGGACATTGGATGATCGTTTGAGGAGTTTTTGGAACCTAGAAGCGTTTGGAATTGATGTGGTCGGCGATCCAGTTCTCGACGATTTTAACCACAAGATTCATTTCACAGAAGGGAGGTACGAAGTATCACTCCCATAGAAGGACTCGGTCCTAACGTTGCCAGATAACTATCAACTATGTCGGCGACGTCTTTATAGTTTGCTTCAACGCCTCCGGCGAGAGCCAGATACAATGAAGGAGTATGACGCTATCATTCGCAATCAAATTGAGCTTGGTATTGTGGAACACGTCAAGCAGCCTAGCTCTACTGATGAGAATATTAGACGCATCCACTATCTTCCCCATCACGCTGTAGTACGTCGTGATAAAGACACCACAAAGGTCCGGGTGGTGTATGATGCCTCTGCCAAGGGCAACGGCCCTTCACTCAACAATTGTCTACATGCTGGACCCAAGTTTGACCAAACTATTTTCGACTTGCTGCTCAAGTTTCGTGCTCTTAGAGTTGCACTGACGGCCGATATTGAGAAGGCCTTTCTTATGGTTTCGGTTTCCGAGGAGGATCGTGAAGTCCTTCGATTTCTGTGGGTCAAGGATGTAATGGCGACAGATCCTGAGATAGTTGAGCTTAGATTTACTCGTGTGGTATTCGGAGTAAGCTCAAGTCCCTTTCTATTGAATGCAACCATTAGATATCATTTAGAGAATGCCTCAGCAGAAGCTACTCTAATCGACAAGCTCTTGAAATCCTTTTATGTGGACGATCTTATCACTGGTGCTTGTAACGAGGGGGAAGCTTATCAGCTTTATCAATCTGCTAAGGAGGTACTGACATCTGGTGGTTTCAACCTAAGAAAATTTGTTTCCAATTGTGCTGAACTACAATCAAAGATTGATGAAATCGAAGCAATTAGGCAGCAACAAGAAACTAGCAATAGAATAGCGGAAGCCGATGGGACGTATACTGAGTCTAACCTTTGTCCTGGACAGGCTACTTGTGTTGGAGAAAAGAAGGTGCTTGGTGTTCGCTGGAATGTTAAGAATGATCAGCTTGTCATGAGTCTCCACAGTCTTGCCTCTACTGCTGCAGATCTTGAGCCATCCAAGAGAAATATAGTCAGTTTAGTTGGAAGATTCAATGACCCCTTAGGGTTTCTGGCTCCTATCATTGTCCGTTTCAAGATGTTTCTCCAGGAAATGTGTGAGGTGAAGCTTGGCTGGGATGATCCACTCCCTAGTAATCTATCCAAGAAGTGGAATGTGCTCAAGTTGACCTTGCTGGAAGGACAACCTATGCCTGTTCCTCGATGCTACCTGACTCACATTTCAAACATCCTGTCAGCCACATTGTGTGGCTTCTGCGATGCTTCACTCAAGGCCTATGCAGCTGTTGTGTATCTCTTACTGGAGACAACGTCAGATTCTGTGGTTCGGTTTGTTGCATCCAAAACCAGAGTTTCTCTGCTAAAGTCACAGACAATTCCTCGTCTTGAACTTCTCTCTGCTCTCTTATTGGCTCGACTTCTGGATAGCGTGTCACAAAGTCTCAGTATTGAATTGTCTCTCTCTCTGCCTCAATGCTTTACGGACTCCACTGTGACACTTTGTTGGATCAAGGGGACAGACAAGTGTTGGAAACCTTTCGTTCAAAACAGAGTCGCTGAGATTCGAACTTTAGTCTCTTCGAGTCAGTGGAAACACTGTTCAGGCAAAGACAACCCTGCAGACATTCCGTATCTCCTCTGGAACTATCTATGAGCGCATTATGGCATAATGGCCCGGAATGGCTTGTCATGTCTTCGGTGACTGATGAGGAAGACTCCACAATTCCTGTAGAATGCCTTGCAGAGTTGAAGTGTGGTAATTTAAACTCAGCACATGGTTTGCTAATAATGGAAGCCAATATAGTAGTGGGTCAGATCATGAAGTGTGAGGATTTTAGTTCTTATCGCCATTTGATAGCAGTAACAGCAGTGGTTTTGAAGTTCTGTCGACTTCTATGTAGCAAGATTCGCCCTGGTGTGTTGGATATGATGTCAGATGAGTCTAAAGCTGAGGAGTTATGGATTCTTGAAGCCCAGAAGTCTCTTGTTGGTCATAAGAGTTTCAAGCAGTGGAAGACTCAGTTCAATCTTTTTCGGGATGACAAAGGAATTTGGAGATGCAGAGAGAGGCTTCAAAATGCGGCTATTCCTTACAATACCAAGTATCCAGTTATGCTGACCAGTGGTCATCACCTCACTACCTTGCTTGTGCGAAGAGCTCATGAACGTGTCATCCACAATGGTGTGAAGGAGACCCTAACTGACATCCGTTCGAAGTTTTGGATTGTTAAGGGGCGAAGCTTTGTCAGAAGGATACTACATCAGTGTGTTGTTTGTAGAAGACATGTTGGAAGACCTTACAGTACCCCATTACCTCCACCATTGCCAGCCAGTCGCGTACAGGAAGCTCCTCCTTTCTCCTTTACTGGTGTAGATTTCGCGGGCCCTCTCTTCACTAAGTGTGATGCTGGTACCCAGAAGGTCTGGATTTGCCTTTTCACTTGCTGTGTTGTACGAGCGGTACACCTTGACCTTGTTCCAGATTTGTCTACGGCTGCATTTCTTCGCAGTCTCAAGCGATTTATCGCAAGACGTGGAATACCTATCAGGATCCTATCGGACAATGGCAAGACCTTCAAAGCAGCTGCCAAAACAATTGGGACTATCACTGGCCACGCTGATGTTCAGAAGTATCTCACTGGACTGGGTGTTAAGTGGATATTTAATGTTCCAAAGGCTCCTTGGTGGGGCGGAGTGTTTGAGAGAATGATCCAGTCTACAAAGCGCTGTCTCAGAAAAATTATTGGAAAATCTCAACTTACTTATGATGAGCTTCTTACAGCCTTGACAGAAATTGAGGTAGTAATCAACTCTCGACCTCTATCTTACGTCTCCGAGGATGACCTAGAAGAAGCCCTGACTCCATCTCACTTGCTAGTAGGACGTAGACTCCTGAGTTTTCCGGATCATCTCTGTACTGAACCAGATCAATTCGAACCCACTCCAGATATTCTGACTCGTCGTGTCAGGCTTCTCAACCATGCACTTGATTCCTTTTGGAAGAGATGGAGGCAAGAGTACCTATTGGAGCTGCGTGCGTCTCACCGTCATCACAGAGGTAATCCCAATCCAGTCCGAGTCGCAGTTGGTGATGTAGTCGTCATACATAGTGACAACCAGCCTAGAGGATTCTGGAAGCTTGGTAGGGTCCAAGAAACTTTGAGTGGACCGGATGGTGAGCCTCGAGCCGCACTGTTGAGAGTCCAGGGAGGGGGAAAACATGTGACTCTTCTACGCCGTCCTGTTCAACGACTTTACCCTTTAGAAGTCGATGGTGACACACAAAACAAGAAACTCGCTAATGAGCGCCACAACAGCAAGACACTCTCAGGAGATGATGACCAGGAAGTATCCAAGGAAGATAACTCTAGCACTGGTCTTCGAGTTGATACTGACCCTCAGGAAATTAGTGTGGGCACATCATGCCCTCAACGAGTGGAATCAAACAAAAAATCAGACAATGAGAAATCTGATGATGATGAAGATACTCCTGGAACTCCTCCTACTTCTACTCGACGACCTCAAAGAGCCACAGCGGCGACTGCTCGGGACCGCCTCATGGCGCTGGCCATGTCCGACAACGGAATTGGTTGACCACTGAACGTGTGGTCAACGGGGGGAGGATGTCAAGAACTAAGAACTAGAACTGTTATTCAGCAACATTTACACTTTGTCTTTGTTAATCATATTCATGAACTCTTACCATTATGATGTCATTGTACATTCACGTGATTGAAGAATTGAATTGCAACTCTGACATTGATGATAGTAACTGGCGTTCAGTGACTAGTTGTAGCTAACTCTTAGAATTCGGTCTTTCCTAGATACCACTGCGGCGTATCTTACAGAAGTAGTGAAGGCAACTAATGATCAGCCTTGGACCCAAGGTAATCGGAAGTTCCAGGAGGCCAGTACAGTATTCCTGATGCCAAGGGGTAGGACACAAGAAATGGGAGTATCCTCTTTGCAAGCCACCTGAAGAGGCTCGATTTAGTGCTGGGGCTACTAAGAGTCAGGGAGAATCAGGTGGAACAAGAAGTAGTGCTGCTATTATGGCAGAGAGTCAGAAGAATCCAGACAAGCAGCATCAGAAGCAATGGATAGAAGTTGAGTTTGGCAGGTTTTCAAGTGCGTGTGGTGTAGTGTTACATGCTCAGGTAGAGTGTAGTGAAGTAAGAGGGAGGAATGTGCTGGTCAACCCTGAAAAAGGAGTTGTGTGTGGACATTCAACCAATGTTAGTGGATCCTGATGAAGATAAACAGGTATCTTTTTAGGGCTAATGTTTCTGATCATGTGCAGCTGGAGCGCTCTTGTAGAGCCAGGTGGTACATATAGTGTGTCTCCAATTTGCTTGGATACTGGAGCTGTGTAATCTATGTTAAATGTCCAACATCTGTCTGGAAAGTTAGCCAGATGGAGCCAGTCACTTGGGGGACTAGACCAGGTAGGGTGAATGCCAATGTGGATGCCTTATCCAAAGCCCCAGTTGACAACAAGTTGGTTAACTATGAGGAGAGCTGTGAGTTGCAAGTTGCCCATATCTCATGTGATGAGCTAAGATTCTTGCTTTGCAGGAAGACCCAGAAGTAGGGCAGATTTTGAGTGTGTGCCTTATTTGTTGTAAAATATATTGATAGGTTCTCTGTGTTGGATAAATTAATAATAAAGATAGATTAATAATAAAGATAGATGACAGCTTAGCAGCAGGCTAAGCGGGATACCAGGCAGAGTACCAGCAGTGGTTGGTTAGGTAAAGGGGCCCCACGTGTAGAGCAAATGACAGCGCACACGTTCAGATGAAGAACTAGAGAGAGAGCTTTGCAATTGATGGCTGAAGATCCAAACCCCAAGTGCAGGAAAGAAAGTGAGGGAAGTGCCTCTAGTTCCACCAGAAGTTTTGAGATGACTTCAAGAGCAGGGTCAAAGCTCTGGTGGAGGAAGTCTGCAAAGGGTAGAAGGAAGTTGGTGGAGGTACCACCTGGGAGGGGACCAACTCTGGCTCTACCAGGGAGGAGTCTAGCAGCAGTGGCGCCAGTGCTGAGAATGTTTGTGTGTGTGTGTGTGTGTGTGTGTGAGTGGGTGATATGCCTAGGGCATGTATATGCTTTATGGCATGTAACTGCTGTGTCTTTCCTTGTTGGGCATACTTTAGGGGCATGTAGCTCCATTTCTAGCTTATGTGTTGTGGGTACTCACTACGGTCTAAGATAAAGGCAGAGCTTGCAGACTGTGCAACATGCATGGTTGCACCTGCTTCAGGAGGGGAGGGCTAGTTATACGGGTATGTGCTAAGAGAATGTGGCTCACTTAAATGTGGCTCTCCCTATTGGGTATAATTTGTGCTAAGAGCATGTGACTCACTTGGTAGCACCTGATGTATAAGGGAGCATGTGACTCCACCTATTGGGTATAATTTGTGCCGAGAGCATGTGGCTCACTTAGTAGCACCTGATGTATTGGTGAGCATGTTGCTAGTATAATTTGTACTGAGAGCATGTGGCTCAACTAGTAGCATGATGTATAGGGGAGCATGTGGCTCTTTCTATTGGGTGCAATTTGTGCTGAGAGCACATGGCTCACTTAATAGCATCTCATGCAAGGGTGTGGTTCATGTAAAAACACTTTTAGTAGTGAGCATGCTGCTCACCTCATGTGTTGATGCATTACACTATGGGTGTGTGGCTCTCTAGCACTTCTGCAGGGACCAATTTGTCTGGGTACTATAACAAAGAGTTTGTGGCTCACTAGCTCAGTAGTATTAATGTAAGGTTGGTAGCTTCGGGCACTGCTGAATGGCCAGCATGTCTAGAGGGGGTGTCTGATGGTACAACTAATGTGCTGTTGGCACTGTTACTGTGTTTCTACAGGGTTGGAGATTGTGGATGACCATGTTGTGGCTGCATTGAGTCTACTAAGTTGGATGCTATGGGAGACATAAGCCGCACTGTGGAAGGGGCTAAGAAGGCAGTCAAGGAAGTTGCCCTGAAATTCTCAATGGGGTGACACTGCCCACAGTTCCTGCCAGTCTGGTGAAGTGAATCCTATTGGGGGAATTTGTGGACATGGTGGAGTTGTTCCGAGATGCTCTTTGGGCCAGTTCCAAAAAAGCGCAGAGGGAGAGGACCAGAAAACTTCAAAGCCAAGGACATTTAGGCCTGTAGCAGATAGGGATGTGTGGGTGGCCATTTTCGCCCAATATGCAGGGGTGATATGCCTCACTCACCCGGAAAAGGCTGTGGCCTTGTGGGGGCACCTGGCAGTGGTAATGTCCTGTCAGAAACGAACGATGTCAGACTGGTGGAAGAATTATGATGTGTCTCTGAGGCAGTTATTCCTCCATGGATGAGGCAAACTTCCTGCTCAACCAGTGCCTGTTCACGCAAGCCATGGTGGAAAACTCTGAGCCACTACAGCGTGCCATCCCTCCTAAGCCCATGCCAGTCAGAGAGAGGTGGTGCATGTCTGCTTAGCATGGAACAACAGCAGGCCTTGCACATCAGTGCTACACCTGTGTTCGATGCAGTGGGGAACATGCCAATTGATGTGCCCACTGGAGATGATAGTCGTCGCATGCAGAATTTAGGGGGGGGCAAAGATCCGAACTGAACTATGTCTGTATGTGTGTGTGTGTGTGTGTGTGCATTTGAGTTGTCATCTTTAGCCTCACCTATGTGGTGCAGCACAATTGATGATAACCTCTGTGATTCATTCTCAATGATGAAAGGGGAATGGTAGATAGGGTAACATGTTGGTGGGGGTTATATGGAAGTGCAAAAGGGAAGCAAACTAAGGGGTTGGGTTGACTATTCTGGGCAATGCTGTGGGTTTGTTGAAAAACTTCCTAGGAACTTGACCCCATGGCCTAATATACCAGAAATAATGACACTTATGTCAGCCGAGGTGTGGGGCAGGCAGCTGGCTACTCACTCAGATGAATCATTTTGGGAATACCTGGTGGAGGGCCAGGATCGGCTTCAGTCATGATTCTGCTGGGTGTGTGAGTGCTGTGTCCAACATGTCTTCTGCTGCTGAGAGGCCTAGCCATATTGATGAGTTTATCACCACTGAGCTGGCTGCTGGAAGGATATTGGGATCAGTGGAGCCAGGCAGTTCCCACTCTATTCACATAAATAGTTTTGGGCTATTGCCAAAAGGCCACACACCAGGAAAGTGGAGGTTGATTGTAGATCTTTCCTTTCCTGCAGGGGGTAGTGTGAATCCTGGATTGTGTAGCCTCCACTACACCATAGTGGGTGTAGCATGTCAATTCAAGACAGTACCTGTCCATCCCAGTGACCGACACTTACTGGATATGCGGTGGTGTGGTCACACTTACGTAGATAAAGTGCTCCCCTTTGGGCCTCCATTCAGCACCAAAGCTTTACAATACCGTTGCTGAAAGCCTGTTGTGGATCCTGATAAATAGTGACCAGGTTTTGGGTATCCATTATTTGGATGATTTATTATTGTTTGGTGAACCAAATTCATGTTGGTGTAGAGAGTCATTGCACAATGCACGAGCACAATGCCAGGCGCTGGGTGTGCCAATTGCACCTGCAAAGAACTGAAGGCCCCAATACCAAGCTGGTCTTTCTGGGGATTGAATTGGATTCAGTCTCGATGACTATCAGTCTTCCCTGGGAGAAACAGGACTGCCTGTGTGCCATGATTCAGGATTAAGGGGCAAAAAAAGTCATGCACTAAGAGAGAGCTTCTGTCACTCATTGGCTATTTATAGCACGCCTGCCGTATTATCAAGCAGGGCTGGGCCTTCCTCCAGCGCATGATGGACCTTGCAGTTGGGGCGAGAGCCTTGCATTGGGTGTGACTGAATACTGGATTTCGATATCACCTGAAATAGTGGGATTGCTTCCTGCCCATGTGGAATAGTACATGCCCAATGTCAAGTATGGCAAAAAGGGACCTGCTGGTGGTGCTAAATTCTTATGTATCAGATGCTTGGGGCTGTGGGGCCTATACATTAACAGGTATTTGGTTCCAGCTCAAGTTTCCTGACAGCTGGCTAGAGCTCCATATTACCATGAAAATGAAGGAGCTGCTACCAATAGTCCTACCAGTTGCAGTGTGGGGGTACCTCTGGACTGGCATGGCAGTGTTATGTAGGTTTGTAGGTCGCTATTGTAAACTCGGGCAGGAGTAGAATGAACAAGGCAATGCACCTGATGAGATGCTTGTCTTAATTCCTGGCACGGTGGGATGTGGCTCTAGTATGCACACATATTCCTGGTGCGGATAATGGCACAGTTGATGCATTATCCAGGAGCTCTCTTCCTTTATTCCAGCAGCTGGTGTGAGAGTCAGCAGAGGATGCCACTAGCATTCCAGAGGGTCTCCTGCAGTGTCTGGTCCATGACACCTCAGATTGAACCAAAGTGGACTGGGTGACCCTGTTCAAAATTTCTATATGATGGGTCTGGCTGAGTCTACACACAACTCTATGCTTGTGGGGTGAGGAGATTTAAACAGCGTGCCAACTATTTCTTCCTAGTGCCAACTATTTTGTGAGAAACTGAACATTTATTGAGGCTGAACCGCTGTTGAGCATGTTAAATTGGTGTGATTTGTGTGACCCTTGTCAACTAGTTACAAAAAAACCTGAATTCTTGAGTCCATACTTAAATCTTACTTTATTTTTGTGACCCTTGTTGACCAACATAATAAAAGTCCATTTTTTCATGTACCCTAGTTGAACTAGGGACACAAATTTTTGACCCTTGTACAGAAAAAGAGTTACTTTCTGAGACCCCAGTCTAACTAGGGACACAAAATTGTGTCCCAGGTACAGTAAAAGGGAGTTATTTTCTGAGAGCCAGGGTCTAACTAGGGACACAAAATTGTGACTTCTGAGACCCAGGTCTAACTAGGGACACAAAATTGTGACCCAGGTACAGAAAAGGGAGTTATTTTCTGAGACCCGGGTCTAACTAGGGACACAAAATTGTGACCCAGGTACAGAAAAAGAGTTACTTTCTGAGACCTTGGTCTAAGTAGGGACACAAAATTGTGTATAGATCACTGCATTGATTTCTCAGGACTCAAGTTGAACTAGGGACACAAATTTGTGTCCCAATTAAAAATGCATTGATTTATCAGGTCCCAAGTTGAACTAGGGACACAAATTTGTGTCCCAAGTTTAAAAATTGGTCAATTTCTGAAGTCCCTTGTCTAACTAGGGACTTCGATGCAAAATAGCAGGATAGAAAATTTTGCAATTTTTTGCAACCCTTGTTTTCTACTGCACAAAAACATTGATTTCTCACATCTATTGAAAAATTCTTGTGTAAGAAATGACTCAATTTTTATGCCGCAGGTTAAGAAACTGCAATTTTCAGTAGGTAGAAAAAAACTTTAATTCTTGGATTTTTTTCCTCAAAAATCAATCATTTTGCTCAAAAATGTAATTGGCACTAGGAAGAAATAGTTTTTATTGGGATTTGCTCTGAAGCAGGATGCACCCCATTACTGGCAGATGAGGATACTCTATGCCATTTTGCTGCCACGGTGGCCATAGGGTCTTCGTCATAGGACCATTAAGTCCTATATGGCAGGAGTTCGTCACCTCCACATTTCAGCGGGCCAGGGGGATCCATTCTCAGCAGGATTGCACAGACTGCATTATGTCTTGCATGGTGTGAAGTGTGCTGAAGGTATGGCAGATGTGAGAAAGTGGGAGAGAAGACCTATTACTCCTGACCTTCTTCACAAGATTAAAGGTGTGTGGGACCCTCAGGCACACAAGGCAGATGGTAGGGTTTAGGAGAAAGTTGGCAGGAGAGAGAGGGCTAGGGCTAGCCCAGTCCACTCCCAGTCAATTTTTCACATTATATAGTATGGTATTAATGTAGCCTTTGGCTGAGAAAATGGGGTGGTGGGGGGGAGTTTATCTCAATTTTGAATAATTCTCACAAACATTGGAGAAAAGGGGAGAAAATGAGCAACTACCTTGGTATTTTTAGAATTGTGATTTCCTCATCCCTCCACTTTTCACTTCTACTAGTTACATGCAACAAGCTTTCGAAAGAGAAAAATTAATTCTTTAGTTATGTTTTCTGGGATAGTGTGGACACTCACTCCCTCCTCCACCCCCCCCCCCCCCCCCCCCCATTTTTTTGACTTTGTCCTACCCATCTGAGATAGCTAGCTACATTTTGGCTCATTATGTCAGCAGTATCCAAGAAAAAAAAGCTACTTCCGAGAGGCTGAGGCCACACAATTTCAAAAAATACAAAGCAAGTCCTTCTTTTGTCCCCTTTTCTCCAACCGGGAAATTACTGTATTCTAGATGAAATTCTTTATTCAAAATTGTAGACAATATTAAGGCAATCAAGGTGGCTGAGTCCCTGTTGAATGAAGCCTCGGATGATATAGAGGGAGCCAGGCTGCTAGCTGCAAGGGACAAGACCTCCATAGCTTGGTTGCATGCTTTTCCTGTTTCATCACTTGGCCTGAGATTGGATGACAGTTCGCTGAGAGTGGCCGTCGGACTGCGTCTTGGCACTACTATCGGCGCCCCACACTTTTGTCGACATTATGGTGCTGAGGTGCCTTCACGAGGATTGCATGGTCTCAGCTGTAAATCAAGTGAAGGTCAACATGTGAGACATGCAGCCATCAATGACATTATCCACTGATCCCTGACAGCAGCTGGAACTCCTTCAAGACTGGAGCCACCTGGTCTACTGAGAACTAATGGGAAGAGACCTGATGGGATGACCTTGGTGCCATGGACGTCTGGTCATCCACTTGTTTGGGATGCCACCTGCCCAGATACGTTTGCCACCTGATGGGATGACCTTGGTACCATGGAAGTCTGGTCATCCACTTGTTTGGGATGCCACCTGCCCAGATACGGTTTGCCACTTCTATAGGAGCAACTGCTAAAGCTGGTGATGTAGCAGCTAGAGCAGAGTAATGAAAGCTGGAAAAATATCAATATTTAGCGCCCCACCACCTCTTTCAGCCAGTGGCAATAGAAACTTCAGGAGTAATAGGCCCAAGCTCCCTTTCCTTCCTGAAGTTACTGGGAGATCGCCTGGCCCGTGAGTCAAGCGACTCCAATTCCACCAGTCACCTACTCCAGAGGCTATCTATAGCAGTACAAAGAGGGAACTGTGTTGCCATCTTGGGGACTATCAGCAGTGCCGGATGACTTTATTGCAACCTATTACCCTACTCAGTCATCATAGTAGTACCTTTTATTGCTTAGCCTAGCTGTGCTACTGTACATGTATTTTTTTTTATAATATTAAAGTTTTGCTTTACACTTTAAATTGCAGAAAAACAATTTTATGGCTACACTTATACTGTATATACTGTACGTTATAAATATAAAAGGAGGGGGACAGTTTTCCTACCCCACTGATATAATAACTAGCACATCATGCCATGTCTAGTGGTATTCAGAAAGACCAGCCATTAAAATTTGAGCCTCTGGCTCACAGTTATCTATGACATACTGAAATACCAATGACTGAGAGGCAGCCACAGTCTGTAATACTGACTTTCATTGATGTAGTAATACCAGCGAGACCTACAGGGTAAAGGGTTTAGTCCCATGGACTAAACCCTTTACCCTGTAGGTCTCGCTGGTAAAGGGTCAGATAAGCACCAGACGAACACACGATTAAAAGGTCATCATCCTCACTTACACCGACGGCTGAATCTGCAAATTTTGCGGAAAAAGAGTGCTAGCATTTTACCGCAGTCACGTGACCTTTATTGGGCGTGGAAACTTGTGTGGGAGAACTATAAAGTAGTAAAAGTGCACTTGACTTGCTTTACGTGAGTCCGTCCGAGGTGGGTTGTGACCGTCTAGAGTTGTCGTTGCCACTTGAAGAAGAACTTAAGGGGAAACAAATTTAGATGGTGTGTGGCTCAACTGGGCTAGGGCTACTCTTTGCCCTGACTATCTATTTTCGAGGAGCTTCTTCAAACAGTGAGTGTAAAAGTAGTGAACCTAAATGATCGAGAAATTGATAAATGTTTGTTGAATCCTGTCACCTTAGTCAATGCTGAGAATATTGAGAGAATGAATAAAGTTGTCCATTGCCATGCTGAAGTGCATCTGATTTCACCCTGCTAGTCAATTATTCTGTAAATAAGTGTGCCCAGCATAATGGTAAAAACACTTTACATACTGTCAGTATAGTCAGTGCAATATAATTTGTTGTGTCACAGCATTGCATGATGCTAATTTCTCTCTTGGACATGGAGACTTAGATTGATACCATACTTCTTAATATCTGCTTGTACTCACCCTGTGCCAGTAACAAGTGATGAGTAAATGAATCAGCGCTAGATTTTAATGAGAAAATCGGTTCGGCGTTGTTGTTTTTTCCCCAAAATATGCCAAGAACTTTAACTCATAGTTAGCTCATAGTTAGCTCTCTCTTTAAAGCTAAGCTGGTTTGATCACACATGTGCTCAAGTGCACCACTACTATTATATATATATATATATATATTGGATATTTCCTTAAGTATTTGCCATCATGTGAGCATTCAATATTCTCCCAGTTTGCTATTATTGTAATTATATTTCAGCCAAGAATAACTGAATCTTTTTTCTGCTCCATTATGATACTAATTTACTAGAAATACCCATGGTTGAGAGGCATCCACAGTCTGTAATGCTGACTTTCATTAATGTAGGAATATGCACATATAGGAATATTTCTTTATATTTAATTATCATTATTATTATTTTGTTCTTTAGTGATTACACTGATGGGGATTAGTCAAGTATATGAAGGAGATAATGCTTCATTCTCTATTAATGCTCCCGCTTCTGCTACAATAACTGTCGTTAGGTGGACCATTAATGGAATACCAGTCAATGAACAGTCTGACCTCACTACTGTCATAACAGAGATTGGTGGGCGAATTGTAGACCTGATGGTCAACAATGTATCCGCCACATTTAATGGATCTATAATCACCTGCACTGCTCTCATCAATAATGTTAATTTCTCCTGTTCTCCTGATGCGATATTACAAGTTCAAGGTACTTTCACTGGTGTAATAATAGTAATTTTGTATATAAGCTTTTGTTTGAAGTGATGTATGCCACCAGAACTTATGAATAGTGAAACAGTAAACCAAGAAAAAGTAATATGTGGTAATGTAATAACCTTTTGTACAGTGTTAGTGGTATGCTTTGTATTTTTTCTGTATAAAGTAGATCGAGTAATTTTTTCTAATAGCATACAAATGTTTGTACTAGTACTTATTTAGGATATTATCACTTTAAAAACATAAACCTCAGTCACCCCTCCTCTTCCTTGAATCCACCCTGTTTCCCTACCCTTTGAGGGGAAAGTGTGTCAAGTCAACACAAAATGATGACACATGATTGGATGATCAGATGGTCTGTGAAGTAAATGACTGCAGCTAGTAATTTTGACTGGATAATGTGTGGGAGTTTAGAAATCATGGGTTATAATATCTCAGGGGCCAGGACACTGGTGGCTAAAGTATGGGTATTCTGGGTATGATATGCCAACAACGATCACACATTTTTTTTTGTTTACCATAATCTGCTTTGAATTAAGGAAGAAGTCATCTCGTGTTCCTTTGCAAAAGAAATATGTCTTGTCTTCCAAAAATAGCATGTTGTTCTCTTTTTATTATTGCAGGTATTCTTGGGCCAGTACAGGAATTGCCTCAACAATACAGTGCATTGGACAATATGGTTAACATATCATGGATTCCTCCCCCAGCAATTATAGTACCAATATTTGGACAAAATATAGATCAACCTGAGATCTACTACTGTGTACACGTATCTAATGGATCTACAACTACATCTATTGGTTGTAACAGAACTGGAGATAGAAATGAAGAGACCAGTGTATTATTAGATAATGCCGTGTGTATGGAAGAATACAATGTTACTATTATTCCATTCAACAGATTAGGAGATGGAGCACCAGTTTTAGCACAATTCCCAGGTGTGTTAGGTTCTTATATATGCAGACAAGGTTAACAGCCATGATTGTAGTGATGTAACGGATGAGTTTTTTTGTATTCATGACTGTGCTCTTGGCATTTGTTGTTATAATTTCCTATTAAACTAGTAAATCTGAATTATTTCCATATTTCCAAATCAATTAACCATATTGATAGGTCTGTGTCTATGCAAGTTTCTAGTTGAGCAAAGATTATTGAGTATTACATGATTTGGGGATATATTGCTGTACAGCCACATTATATTCAACTTAACCTGATGTTTTTGTCTTTGGCCAAAGTGCTCTTCAAAGGTCACTGAGGTCAGATACTTCACCCTGAATATCTGAATATATATACCAACCTCAGTGTTTCATACAGGGGGGGGAGCCCTGGGATCTCCCCCCCCCCCCAAAAACTCATTTCTTTACACAAACTTTTATAATAGAATAATATACCAATTACAGTCTAATGCGCCTATTTTTTTCTTTAAAAATGTCCAGAATTTCATTAAGATTAACTTCACTTAAGTCTGGGCCTTCAATGGCAATTCTCATAAGGTGAGTCAAGTTTTCATCAGACAAGCGATTCCTTAGCCTGGTCTTTATCATCTTCATGTGACTAAACGATCTTTCGACGGTTGCTGTTCCAACTGGAAGTGCTAGTAAAATTTTGGCCAGATTATAAACTTCTGGGAAAATCTCACTGAAAATTCTCCCCCCCCCAAACTGAAAAACCTGTATGAAACCCTGAACCTTATAGACTTAAGACTCTTAGGAAGGAATTAATAGCAAAAAATATTGAAGGTTTAGGTTAAGGATACCTGACTTTTGTTGTCGTGGTCATAGCATATACCTAAATACCATATAGCAATTAATTGTACCAAATTCAATTAATCTTCTTCACTCTATTCTATCACTGAACAATGCCCAACATAGTAGTCACTAGGTTTAATTTGTATCGAAGCCATGAGTTTGTATGAAATTTGAATCAAGCTGACAGCATACCTAGCAGTCATAGAAGTTTACTATTTCAAACTAACCTTTTTCCCAGAAGATGGTACAATTAGACTAATAGTCTAATAAAGTTCTCAATTATGTTGAGTATTTATTTATTGGTTGAGATTCTGTGATAATTAAGGTGTCAGTTATTTTACCTTTATCATTGTTGAAGTCAACTTAGTATTAGCACAAAGTAATTATCTCTGGGATTGATTTATTTAGTCTGTGACCCTTTGGCTCAACTTGTAGTACCTATGGCAAAATTTACTAGTTAGACTGTATGAACTCAAGTGGTAATATTGTGTATCAAAAGAGTTCTTCAGTATATTCAAAAAAAAAAAGTGAGAAAAGGTACAATAAAATGTAATGAAATTTATACTAAACGAATAATTCTAATTGTTTCTCTTTTCTCATACAGCTGCTCCGGTCATTACAGGGCCTGGCATTCCTCAACTTTCAGGAAGCAATATTAGCTATTCGTATGAAGTAGTAAGTGGAAACTTCTATTATTAAGTTAAGATATACAATGAAAATTAAATAGATGCAAGTAAATATCTTGGAGACTAAAATATTTTGTTTAAAATGTTGATGGCTACAAGTACAGGGGTGAAAGGGTTTTGATATGAACAGTCAAAAAGAGAAAAGTAAACTAGGGAGGATTCAAGTCTGTTCTTCTTGTTATAATTTTCTTTTATTCCACTCCCACTTCCCACTCAGTCTGGTCTAGCCTGCAATTGTAGGATAGAAGATCAGAACATGGGAAGTAGTTCTCTGTGTGAAGTTGACATAAATCGTCCTGGACAACTTACAGTAACTGTGGTAGATGCTATTCTTAATAGAATATTCAATGCCAGGTTATTTGCCATCAACACAAGAATATCATCTTCAGAAATAGTTGAAATGTGTAAGTATATTGTATGTCCAGGGTGGCGTAACTACTCACTAGCATCACAAACACAATACATTCATTCATTATATTATACACATTATACGTAATTATTAATATAATATTGTGCATAATAAAACACTTAAGTATTTAGGTACAGCCATAGTACCTTCACTTTAATTGCAATATGCAAATAGCATGATTGATGGTGATCCACAGCAATGATTTGTCAGCATGATTATAGGGTTAGAATCTCTATTATGGCTGATGAAGCCTTATTGTGTGTATCACACTCTGAATTAATATTATATATATTATGTGTGTGTGATTTTTAGCCACATTTGATGCATATAGTTTGGTCATCTCTGCTTCTACATCACAAGTGAACTATTCATTAGCATTTCTTAGTGGCTCCAAGGCTCGTGGTACATTTATGGCGGTGCTCCACATAACCAATGGCATGACTAATTTCAACCGGTCATTCTATTTTGTACAAAGTATTTCAACAGCTCAGATGACTAACACAATAGCAGAAGTCTCTGGTGGGAGGTACATGGCTCTGGCATATGATGTAGAAAAAACTGGAGAGATTACCAGTGACACAGCAGCAGATCAGCAGTCTGTTACTATAACTGGAACACCTACTAGCCCAGGTCAGTGTAAAAGCCCATTATTAAGTAAAGTTTCTGAATTCCAATCCATGACACAACTGTTGCATGGTGGAGCAACATTCTGTTGTTGTTTTTATGGCTCCTACTGAACTCTCTCTTAGCACCATTACACTATGAGCATAGGGTGATTATACTGACTCAGTGACACCACCACTCAACACAATGATATATACTTGAAGCTTTATTTTCTATTTTAGCTCCTTATAGTATGCTGTCTGGCATCAACTGTACTTCAAATGTTACTGACGACATGGTGACAGTGATTGTCCAGTGTGACTTTGACACCTCCATGTACAGTGGATACAGAGTATACATACAGGATACCAGTATTCCTGTAACATTGAGGTTTGCTGAATCTACTGTGTCAGGAGCAATGGTGTCTATAAATAGCTCAGCTGTGAGTGGAGAACATCTAGTGTTTGTGTATCCAATATGGAGTAGTGATATACCAGATGGTAGACTTGCTCCTGCACTCAGTGCAACATACAATCTAGTTGCTTCAGTAACAACTATTGCTCCTACCTCAGAAGGTAAGGAATAGATGTAAACAAACCAAATACAAAATAAACATTATGTAAAAACTTTTGTTCATCAGCTTCCAGTGAAACTACTCCCAGTAGCTCATCTTCTTCATCTTCTTCTTCAGACCTAACCTCGAGTTCTTCGTCTACAAGCGACCCAAACCCTGATCCAACTGCTAGTCCTATTGTAGTGGTCATCATTGCTGGTATGTAGAGTTAATACAGCATTTTAATATATGCTATAATTTATTGTTGTTGTGGTTTAATTAAAGATGTAAAGTAAGTTTTCAACAGCATAGTATTAGACCATTAATATGTAGAAAGATTTAGCTAACATCTTTGTTATACTTATGTTTAGTGTATATAATGCTGTTAGCAATATCATCTAGCTAAAGACACATAGACATATGTAACCTTTAATTCTGAGGCAAGGTATAACATTTAATCTACGTATATAATGATGCTACTGAAGATCAGTTGATAGATAAAATAGACTAAGTATGTATTACTTGTGATAATTTCAATGTGCAATTGTGTTTTCCAGTTGTGGCATGCGTCGTGGTTAGCATAATTGTGGCTGTTCTCATTGTGGTCGTTCTCATTGTGGTGGTGAAGTTCAAAAGGAATAGAAAGATGGTGTCTATGGTACCAGGAGATGAACTTATGTTGTCTGATCGAGATGGCCAGCGATCACCCTCTTCTGAAAAAGATGTAAACTTGAGTTTGTAGGTGTTTGGGTTCTTAATTACAGTGGCGTATATATGATATTGACTTTGTAATTGTTCTGATCTTGAAGCCGCTCACTTCCCGACTGTGCAGTGAGGTTGCAATTTAGATATATTTGATTCATCTGCCAATTTTTTTCATCTTTTCCATGTTGATCTGGCTAGTGTACGTAACTACTTATTTTCACTTATAGTTACTGAACTAACTCGGCTAATAGTTCAGTCTGTTTTATACTGTTAGTGTTTCCAACATTACTTATAAAATTGTGGTGTGTGTGTGTGTGTGTGTAGATAATTCCAGTGTATGCCTCTACTGGTCCTCCTCGTAAGAGACTATATTACTATTTAATAATAAAACATTAACATCATTTTTTTTTCTAGCTAAAAAATCAAGTGAGCCAACCAAGGCAAATGGAAAGGATGCCCCTCCCCCTCCATCAGAGGCTGCACCGGCTCTTTCAAGTGCTCTATATTCAACCGTAGACCTGAACAAAAAGAAACAAGAAAGGGAAGCCAAAAATGGCAGACATGGAGAACCAGATTCACCATCTGCTCCAGCACCAGCAGAACCAGCAGTGTATGCTTCAGTAGATAACAATCAGGAAGATGAGAAGGTGGGTGTCAATTGGAATTATCTCTGATCATATCATATTCACGTGCCCCTCCTTTCATTTGCTAAAAATCAGTGTTTGCGTGTGTGCATGTGTGTGTGCTTGTACAGATGCATTTTCAGTAGTGTCTTATCAATAGAGCAGTTGTTATTGTTGCTAGTGTTATTACTTGGACACCAAGTCATGCAGTTGTGAAGGTTTACTCTTTCCTTATGTTTGAAATAAATATCAACCCAAACACAGAGTAGGGTACATGACATCATGAATGATCACCATTCATGGGGGGGGGGGAGGAGCACAGGTACTTAATAATACTAATTATTGGCTTCCAGCAGAAGTAGGGCTACAAATCTGGTTTAGGGTGTCTTAACTTCCAGTGATGGTCATGTGACAGTAACTGTACATTGACTTTATACATTATGTATTGTTCTCTGTGACCAGGCTCACCAGGAGCCTCAGTATGAGGTGGTACAGCTGAAGCTAAAGAAGCCCACTCAAGAGAAAGTTGAAGATGAGCATCGTGTAGAGTACTCCACTATTGACTATTTGAAGAAGGCACCTGAACCCAAGAAGAAGGAGGAGAAGAGTGTGGAGACACCTCATGTCAATGATAAATGTAAGATGATTGCACGCACACACGCACACACACACACACATGCACATGCACACACACACATGCACACACGCACACACACACACACAACACTTACTACATAATGTTGGGAGAAGGAAGTGCATGTCTGTATTGGTCCTCTAGACTTTACTTACACGTTGGTCATAGTCCAGGGGCAGCCCTATCAGTTCATCCAGACTTATTTCCCCTTACTTCATTTTTCCTAGTTCCTCCTGAAAGTGTTGTTTGATCATGTCCCAGTCTAATGATTACTAGGAGTGTGAGCCTTAATTAATTAGAGGTATACATAGTAGTAATACTGCTTACTTTTTATGTGAAGCTGTGGCTAGTCAAGAAAGAGAAAATGGGCCTCTTCACCGCAATGTGACCATTGTTGTTTTTATGTGAATACTTTGAATTTACACTCAATCCCCTCTTCTCCGGGCACCTTGGGACCTGAGGGTGCCTGTATCTCAGAAATGCCCATTGCTCAGGGAAATACCCTAGTTCTCTCCAACCACACATTGTGACAATCCTTTCTAAGAAGCTTCAGGCTTTTTTTTTTTTTAAGCATAAACACAGTCCTCTATCACATTTGCAACCCTCAGTAGGCTTCTCTAAAACTCTCTGGAACTAGAAATGACACTGCAGCATCAGTTATTGTTGTCAAATTAGCGAAATTGTGAGGAAAGGATATTGATTAATTGAGTGGCTTGTGAAAAGAGAGGATTGAGTGACTTCAGTCTAGAGGAATTTTTTTTTGTTCTTATTATTAATTTATAGAATGCAGGGTTTCATACAGGATTTTTTTCTGGGGGGGGGGGGGGGGGGAAGAGTTAGGAAGGAGGGGGGCCACACGTTTGATTGACCACACCCAATTTTGCTGAGACCACACCCGTTTAATTAAAAATCGTCTCAAGTTAGATTAGTGACACCATTGGAATGAAATTCATAGGGGGGGGGGGGGGGGGGGGGATCCCAGGGTGCCCCTACCTCTGTATGAAACCCTGGAGTGTGTGCTATTGTAAGTGTAGTTGTCATGTCAGTGTGTGTCTTCCATTCATGGTCACTGGAGTGGAACATATACTCCACATTGGGATAGTGCCACCACGTAGTTTGAATAGCTAGTGTAGTGCACTGGGCAACCTGTCTAGTGTGGATAACTGGTTTGTGGTTGTAGTCTTCTGGTGCCCTTGGCACTGAGAGTCAATCAGCTGGTTTTAATCATCTGGTTACTTCATTACCACAAAGGAATGGATGATTGCAAGTAGCATCATCTGGAGCAGTGATCTCTCTCTCCAGCGCACATTGTACAATGTCCCGTTTGTATACATGTGACGCTGATCAATCTGCTCACATTTTGGTGTCAAAAAAACATCATACAATTTCCATAACTACAATGCTTTCATCACTCAAATAAATCGTCATCACTCAAATATATCGTCATCTATCTAATGTTTACCTAACCTTGTCGTCGTGGCTATTAGCTCCCGTCCGCTACCAGGATTGTTATGAGGTGTTGTCCGGTGTGGCGGCCAGGTGGAAGGAGTTTGCTGCCAATCTCAAAGCCAGCGAAGACTACATTGACGAAATAGATTGTAACAACATGTCTGATGTGGGATGCCTCAACCATTTCCTGTCGGTGATGGTGGAACACCGCACGAAGCAGGAGATGTCTGTGGCTCTGGTGAAGATGGGGCTCATGGAAGAAGCTCAGGCCATGCTCAACCTGCCACCTGCACCTATAAGTAGGTCAACTACGATGTGCTTTAATTAGGATTTTTTCTGGCTGCTTAATGGAAAGGCTTTGGAGCCGTTTGATATTCGGTTTTGAAACTGAAAATTAGACGTGTTTGTATGTTGTATTTTGGCTGCGGTGTGTGAGCAAGTGCTAAGCAAGTGCGGTATTTCATAACTAATTGGACAATGTCATGTATAAATAGCTCTGTTAACAAGGTGTTTAAGATGATGGAATAGAATTTTATTAGAAGAATTTTGGGACAGTTCATTTGAAATTTGAGAAGCCGCCAAAAGATGATTATGCAGCTTGTCTGAATTGGCAGTACTGATTTGTTCTTATGTGCGTTGTCGAGTTTCTAACTTTTTGTGTTCTTTGTTTCTCTTTGTGTGTAGGCAAACGCTGAATGGAAGGTCCCAATCAAAGGTTAGGGGAGAATCTGGTTAGAATGTTCGGCGGGGGGAGAGGATGAAAGGTCGTTGAGATTGGTGTTATCCCTTGTGGATATGGGTGTATGCATGTTCATGTGTTTTGATGAGTTGATTCTGATATAGTGATCACTTTGTTGATGAGTGACCTTTTTTGCTGCTATGGCTATTGGTATTCATGAGATCAATCCTTATATGGCTTCGTTTGATTTAGACTTTAGTATAGCTGTATGTGTACATTGATGATCAGGTTACGTTTGATTTGATTGGACGAGTTTTATGGTCTGTTAACTCTGAGCATGCCCACTTCATACTTCATATGTCACTGTATGCCACAGTGGAGTTGGAAAGGTCTGTTCATATGCTAGCTGATTTCGCTAACCAACAAGTTTGTGGTGTAGATGGAGAAGATATGGTGCTAATAAGTATGATAATAGAACGTTGATCATGTTTTTGATCACGTTTTAGCAAAGTTCACAGGGTTTTCCCAGGTGTTTGCAAATGGAAGCCTTTCAAGTGCAGATGCCCACTTGAAATTAATGAATTTCTTTGCACTTTGTGCTGAAATATTTGCTGACATAATCAGTTAAGTAATCTATACCAAACTATTGACTGTGTCCCCAGCAGTTATCTCGGCACTTTCATCATTTTTTCTGGGACCTTATATTTGACCACGTTTTTTTTTAAGTGGCATAGTGTAACACATAGCAGTTGTATTAGCTGGGGTATTACTTCTTTTTTTTCCATTTAAAACTTTCCAAACAGACTCTACTGAAACTATTCCTCCATCTCAGTATTAGCGGCTCCTCAGTTTTGTTTTGTCAACAGTGATTTCCAGATTTAGTCGACCGCTGTAGCGTATATACGTGTGAATTCCTCGATTGTGGGCGGTGAATATTTCAGAGCTTCCAAACTTCATACTTGATGTGTGTTATTTCAGAGTCAGGTGATGTTTGCTCAATAAAATTCTGTCATACTTGGAAGCTTCCCTGATCTCTCCACAAACAATAATCTTGCCAAGATTCTCTCACTCTGTTCCTCTGTGAGAAAACTACCCCCAGCGAGACTCTTCTCACATGCCCAATGTTCAGTGGTCACTGTGTTGGTTGGCTCAGAGCACTACTATGGGAGAAACACTGGGATTGGTTTTTCACACCAGTAACTTACTACATGTTGTGGGTTTATATAAAGAATGTTATCAGAAATGGCAGAAATTCTGAGACTACAACTTGATCTGACCAGTTCAAAGGAGCTCTGGTTTACTAACCATGCTTGTTCTAGTAACCTGAAATTGAAAAAAATGGAAGATTGTTTTTCATTAAAAGAATTGCCAGTGTGCACTAGTTTACGATTCTATGATGAGATTATCTTTACTGATTAATCATCTCTCTCTTCCTTGTATTCCCTCTGGCCTTCACCAGCATAAACAGCTTTTTTACATGTACATTAATTAACTGATCTCTGTATCTCTTTTCCCTAGTCCCTTTTCTGCAAACTTGTATGATGTTATTTCTGCTGGTATTTCTTTCCATGTAAGGAAATCTGACACCATTGTGTACCAGTGTGTAGTGTTATGTTACCCTACTACAGAGTTGCTCATGTCAGGAAATAATTGAGTAGAGATGTGCTGGCAGTGGTAGGCTTCTACTCCAAATGTGGTCTTAGTTGTGTGGCTATTTCAATGGTACCTTGCAATATGCTGGTGGAAGCATACCTTCTTATTCATGCACTTTCTTATTGGTTGTTATAACTGAAATGTTGTTTACTGTATTTTGTTGTTGTTTTCTTTCAGAATGAGATGGAACTTTTTTTTTTTCTCTGACAAAGAATTCATTATTATTTTCTTTTCCACACTCTCTCTAGTTAATATCATACTATGTCATTTACCAAGAAGTAGACTTTGTGAGAATAGAAAGAACTTGAGTCATATTGTCCTTGTTGCTGTTTTTTTGTTTTGTTTTTCATACTTTGTCTAGTTTAAATTCATTAGTATAATATTGTAATTGTTCCATCTGTAATACAATGAATTTTTTTTTGAAAAATCTCTTGCCAAGGGGTACAGTATTGAAATGAATTGGGGGTGGAGGGAGGGTGGTTGAAATAACTAACAAGATAGAAAGAAAGAAAAAGAACAGTTCTAGTTTCCTAAAACTTAATTAAGCTGTGCCCAGCACACCTGACTCCATGGCACACCTGACTCCAAGTTCTATTGATGATGATGTGTTAAAAGGTTTATGAATAGCATGTAATCCACACCCAATGCCCCTCTTCCCATCTCTAATCTTGTTTGTGGAATAGTTCGCTGTTTTTTTCCCTATACACCACCACAGGTATTCCCAGTTATGACTACTGTATGTTGACTTGCTCAAGTCAAGTATTGTCCAGGACCTTGTGGTGAAAGATCTAATCTACACTATTTTTGGTCCCAGCTCTCAAGATCAGCCTTGTTTGTGCATTTCCAATAATTTCTTCTGCAACACATTCAACCAAGTTTAGATGTAGTCTTGGTTAATATTAAATTACTGCAAACTAACATCCTGCTTTCCTATCTCCAGTCAGATTGGCTGAGAGAGAATGTGTAATTGTTTCCTACTCTCCAGGACAAGCATGTGCTTCCTTCCTAGGTGGTACTCTATGGTAGCAAGGGGGTGGGACCCACCAAGCTACACCTGAGGTTGGTAAAGAAGCCATGAAAGCAGGAGCATCAAGCTTGCTGACTCCCAAGAAAAAGGAAGCTTTACTGAGTTGATGAATTCACACCACTCCATAACAAAATGGCTTCCTATGAGGAAACCACACATATCTTGTGAAGAACATGTACAGAGGGGATCCACAGTATGGTGGTAAAGGGAGACCAGCAGCCAGGAACCATGGCAACATTTAATTAAACCACCAGACACTCATGAAAATGAGTGGTGAGGTCCTTTTCACCAAATATGGATATGATATATATAGCCACTCTGGCCAGTTGGTCACTATTATTAGTATGAGCCAATCTCTATCTTATCAGAGATCAAACACACTCACACACATACACACACAGTAAAACCAGAGTAAAAGGTAATCCAAAACACAAACCTACTGTTGACATAATGTATGAGTATGGCATGGATGCTTTTTTGGGACAAAAGTGAGTAAAGTAGGGTGAATGTTTACTTCGTGAAATATAAGTTGGCATATATGGTCTCACAAGCCGAGTTGGGAATATTAATAAACACACACAATGAAGTAATAAACTGAACTTCCTAAGGCATGTGGTGCCTGTGGCAGTATGGCACCCACATGGTCAGTGTAAGCATAGAGCTAGGGATGCATGTCCAGGAATCCACCTATAAATAATGGAGTCATGTGATGTTTTCATGAGGTTTCACTCCTGTGGTGTGTATGTATATAATATATATGTGTGTGAGTGTGTGCTTGGTATGGCCTCATATACCAACACTGGCCCTCCTGTGAAGCTCCTGCAATGCTAAGGTATGCATTGTTGTGTCCAAAATTCTGTCGCTTACATGTGCTTGGACTGTGTACTAGACTTGTGGATTTGCTGTTTCCATGTAATGTACTTATGTACTGTGTCTTCAAACATCCAAAAAAAAAACAAACTAATATAGCTATTATACAAGAAAGTATAAAAAATGTTTGTGATTTGGTGGCTTTGTGAAGATTGGCTATAACATGCTTATTGTAAGGAACAATACTAGAGCACAAGTTTCAGTTTCACACACCAGTTGTTCCTGGCTTACTTGATGCTTATAGTAGCCACTTGGAAAGGAAGACATGTAGTTCTATTTGGGAAATGCCTTTTTACTGAAAAGGAATCAAATTTCAAAACAAGATCAAAGCCACACTGATAAGAGAGCACACAGAGAACACACTACTCAATTTCTTACCAAGTCAATTGAATTAGTTCAGTAATTTCCTGAAGGTCTGCTCTCTACTGCATCCACACTCTAGCTACCTTAGCCTCACTCACAACATACCCACACATGCTCCCCATACACTAATTCATAATAAATCATTCTCGTTACTTTGAGGCAGAATGGGGCAGAGACATGGGGTGCAAGGAAACATTACAACATTGACTGCTTCAAATAATACCTCATTTCTCTGTAGTTAAGCAAATTAGTTACATCTTTATTACAACAGCAGAACATTGTTGCAGCATTATCATAGTTACATGACCTACCCACACAAATCATTATAAATGTGAAGATAGCCTCCACTTTGCATCACACATATGTACATGCACAAGTAACATGCTCCCATAAATTTTGCAGGCCTAAGATTTGGTAAAAGGTCGCATGACTAAGCATGGTAAAGTAGTTTTGAGCAATGCCTCCTTTCTATATACAGCGAAGGAACTGGGGGCACGTATCCCCCCCCCCCCCCCCCCCCCCCCCCCCCCCTCCTCCGCAATATTTGCGTGCACTAATCCCACAACAGCTGTACTTAAATATATACTGGAGATTACCAATAATTTAAGCTGCTATATCGCCATGTTATGTCTAATTAAGAAATTATTCCTACACCTATGTATGGATAATATGCACTAAGATAAACTTCACTTCTTTGTATACATACTTTCAGCAGAATGGAGTAGGGGACAGAGATATAAGAAACGTTACTGCATTGACTGTTTAGGCATGTCCTTCAACTAACAGCAGAACATTGCACATACCTTATTGAAACAAAATTGATAGTTTAAACCTACCACACTTTCCCCATTATACACACAATACACGCCTAAGTACACATCCTCACATGCTTTTTGCTACACTCCACCCCGTCCCCTGGACACACTGAGAGCGGTAAAGGGTTTTTGAGCAACACGACGAAGATAGGTAAAGCGTTTTTGAGCAATAAGTAACCTTTTCGTGGCTTCGGGATTATACTAGCCGGTTAAGACTCCACCCCTTTGTATGCTGACTCAGCTCTCCAACGTTGTAGCACTCTTGTCGTCCCGTAGAAGAGACTAAAATGACTCTACTTCATTTCGTAAACTGCCTAGCGGCAGCTTATATGCCTTATTTTATAGCATACCGCTTCTCTGGACTGTGAGTAATCATACATTGATGTACAATTGTGTTGATATTGGTTATGTTCCCTCTCAGGTCAGAGTACAGCGCGTTGTGGAGGTGTGTGAGGGCTGGAGCAGCCTACATAGTCACTCAAATTATCAAGGTAAGTACAGAAACGAGTGAAACTGACCCAAACTGACCCAAAATGTCCCTTTACCAGAAGAGTAACAATTAATGTAAACCCTTTACCATATGATGAATTGTGAAGGTTATTGAGTTAGCGACTTATTATTTTGAATCCTTTACCAATTCATCACTTGCACAACTAGTATCAAAGTGATATTTCCTATAGAAGTAATAGCACGACAACTGTGTTAATAGCATCAGTAAATAAAAATTAGCGCGAGGTGAAGCCAAGCAATATTAGAGGACTACTAGTTCTCGCTAATAGTAGGCCAGCTTTTTCTTTTCTTTTTTTCTTTTTTCTTTTTTTTACGATTATTTACACTGTAGCTACACTGTATCATTCACTATCTCTGGATTTCAGGATTAGCTTCTCCTCAACTTAGTTCTCAACATACGGCTCCTCCCAATCCGTGGGACTAATTCCATCTAATACAGATAAAACTTCTGAACTAAAGAATGACATAGTCTCTCCAACTAGCATCTACTTGAACTGTACATTTGTACATTTCTGGAACTACCGCTTGCATGTATGCGCTCTTGTACTACTTCACTTATTTACCACGCTATTTTACTTGTTAGTAAATGTTGTGCCTTCAATGGTTAGTCAAGTATTTAGATTAAATTGCTATACATTGTGATTGTAAGGTAAGGGGGCATAACTTGTAATGTCAAGCTACTCAGACATAACGAACCTTTTTCTAGAACAAGAAATCAGAATTAAGTTTGGGTAATACTTTGAGTATTTAAATGGTCAAGTGATTTATTCTATTCTTAGATGGTAATTGTCTTTGAGATCCTGTGAGACATAACGAACAACTGGATGACAAAAATACTATTCTAACTTTCTCATGCATGAATAATTCATTGATTGATAAGTGAGTGATTATGGTCCGTAGTGGGTGGAGTTTCCCTCCTCACACTGACCTTCTCAGGTCAACCACACACCACACTTTTTTGTTGCTTTGCTTTTGTATGATTTAGTGTATGCATGGTTGTTCTTAAAAGCTTCATTTTGTTCAGTTTTTTCTCTCGTAATTTAATCTGACGTTTTGAGCTTCTAGTGCGGGTGGAGGAAAACTACGTAAAAACCACTTTTGTTTTCATTATTTATGTGGCCTTTTATATCCATTGAATTTTCTTTTATTATTATTATTGTTGTTGTTGTTGTTGTTTATAATAGCAGCAGTTTTTCTCAACTTAACAGCCAATACGTTTAGTTAAAACTTAACCCAATTTCCTACTTTTTCCAGAGAAGTCAAAGTGTCTGGTTAAGTTTTAATGAAACCTATATTGGCTCTTAAAACTGAGAAAAGCTGCTGTTATTATTGTTATTATTATTTCAGCTGAGTAATTCAGTCATTCTCGGCTGAAATGATTTGCTATTATGATTTTTTTTTTTTTTTTTTTTTTTTTTTTAATCATCTGGTAGACATGACATTTCCTAGGAACATTATTTCTTAGAACATTATTTCCACACATTCTTATAATTATTTTTTTTAATCATCTGGTAGACATGACATTTCCTAGGAAATTACTCAGAACATTATTTCCACACATGATGTGCACTATGCTGAAACAGCCGACTATGTATAGTAGAAACACTAGTGGGGACACTGTAGCCATATATAGTTGTACTCTGTTCTGTATCACTCTTTCTTCCTTATTCGTCCTTGTGACTGACTGCATGTCTGAAGTGGCAGTATTGACCATACTATTGTTCTCCAAATAGTGCCACTTCATTACCAAACTCCTGTGGGCATTCTGTGAAACCCACATAGCAACAAACATGTAGGCAACAACAAGTGCAACAATACACACAAACTGACTGTAGAGAATGGTCACCATTCATATGGTGTAGGAATGGAGTTGTGGGGTGTTTAGTTTCATAAACAATGGTCAGCAGTTTTAGGGAAAAAAAGGAGATGGAGCTGATTGTGGTTTATTCAAATGTGCTCTGAATAAGACACACGTTTAATCTATTAAAGCTTCCTATTCTCTAGTGTCTTGTTTGTGACTTACAGAATCCTGTCAGTGTCTGTTTATACTACATTCAATATGTTTGTCAACCTGTACCAAATCTTCTTCATGTCTCCTGGTAGTTGTATGAGTCCCTCATAATTTCATGTGCACCACCTCTACGTTCTGTGCATTTTACTCAGTTAGTGTATTCAGCCATCTTGCCCCTCACATGTTGCATGTATTTCCTCAACGGAGGCGCAACCCTTCTCCTTTGGCACAATCCTTCTCCGTCCTTTAACATGTACCATAAGGTAAACCCAGCCTTTTCTCCATTCAATCTCACATGGGATCTTACTGAGTTCTCCCTAACCTTACTAGCAGTTTGAATGTCTTAGTTCAATGAATTTAAATATTGGAGTACAGTAGTTAAGTATTCAGTGCTTTAATGTTACAGTGGTGACGTACAATTGAAGTCAAGCAGTCTCACCTGAAAATCAGGCTGACTCCTAACTGGACACCAGATACAAATTCTGCTCTGGTATAAAAGGTTTGTTTAAGTAAACAAATAATCTCTTCAATATAAAGAAGAGTTTAAAAGTTTTTTTTTTTTAGTTTTGTATCAAGTGCTTCAATAAGTATAGTCAATTGATTTTATGTTACATACATCAATGTGTGCTGAGCTCCGCGCTGTTAGTGGCTTTGTATAGATGTGGGTACGTTGGTGAGTGGGCAGGGTCTGCATTAAGTACTAAACATTTGACTATGTCATGTCAAGTCATCTACCGCCAGTCCTCGCTACTAATTACGCAGCCTATTTGCTAAGTGGTTCAACCGTAGTGGTCACTAAATGACTTGTTAATTTCGTGGTGTGGGGCATCCATCTTATCCACTCAAAATAGTACATATTATTATGGAATTTATAGTAAGGTAGCAGTATTAAACTGCCTTAAAATTTCACTTATTTCCTGATAAATGTGGTCAGGTAATCATGCCACATACAAGCTATTTCAGCAGCACACACACAGAATAATTTTTTTAGACTTTAGGCTGGAGTAATGAGAGCAAATACAGACTGGCATGTTCTGTTGTATGGAAACCCTCAATACTTAAAGACATGCGAAAGTGTGCAGGGTTAAAGTGGAGTTCGGGAGGTAAAGACGGACTAGTACCGGCCACCCAACATGGGCAGGGCCATGTAGATGGGCGTGGCACCGTTTAGAGTAGGATGAATCTGTAGAGTTAAATCACAAGAAGGGAAAGGAACGAACCCATTAGCCTGGAAAGCAGGAGAGAGTTGTAAGTGAATAACACCATTAAGTATTTAGCCAGGAAGTGTGTTGACCGGTATTGCGTGATAGCTCGCTGGTAGTCGTCACAAAACTGTTGTCTTGGGAATGAGCGGCACTGGGAGTGCAGGAAGGAGAGGATGGCCTCAGGAAATCCAGTGGGGAAACAGAAGCCTTGTTGGGAATGCTCTGGAGAGGTTGCTCATAAAACTTGGGGCCATAAGTATTACGTTTCAGCTGAGTGCTACAGAAGTGAAAATGTATAATTAAGATTCTTTTCCCTTGTGGTTTCATGTAATTTTTTTTATTTGTAGTTGTTTTGTTTTGTTTTGTTTTTTGTTTTTTGCTATAAGAAAAGGTGTCCAACTATTACTGTATGATCTGAATTATTATTATTACTATATTGATTTAACAATGTCAATGTTACAACTATCAAGTTCTAATCCTTCAATAATGGCTCCTCTCCAGAGGGGGAGGTATTTCCAGTTGACACCTAAAAGGTGTTCTGACAGCACATAATTGGTGATCTGTTGAGTATGAGACTGCGGCAAGCGGTACTTCAACAGTATAAAAGAAAAATGTGAATGTTTTGGAAGTCGTGGGTTGTCGTATCTCAGTGGCTAGAGCACTGGTGGCTAAAGCCAGGAGTTCTAGGTTTGATTCCCCGGAGACAACTGAGATTTCATTCACATTTTACCTTTGCATTCTTTAGACCTCTTTGATAGAGAAATGTTTAATCCAATGTCAGTGTTGTACTTCATCCCTGTATGGTTGTCTTGCATCTTCCTAAAAGAGATTTCCTACTGATGTATTTCCTAACTGGTGGGTCAGATGAAGTCCACCTCTATCGTAACCTTGGCAACCATCCACTCAAGTGACTCCTGATCAGTCTGCTTCCCTCTTCGTCAGTCAGCCACCAACCCTTAGCCGACCAATCTTTAAAACCTCGTAAACCCTCCAATTAAACTCAATGAGCTACCAACCAACCCAGCACTCCCAACTTATAAACCAACAACCACCAATGTGGTTCTTTCAATTGCTCTGCCTAGAAGCAAAAAAAAAAGAGAGAATTCTCCAAATGATATTGACTATCTGCTAGACATCCACAGTCAGGTGGTAGGTGGACTTGAGTTATACGCTGTGTAGGATATATTCAATGTGTAAAAAATAAATCCCCATGGTAATTAGAATGCTCAATCTATATATCCTGGAGATGGTTGATTAGAGCACCAGTTTCTTGGTTTTTATTTGTTTGTTGTTGTTGTTAGTTTGTTGATATTGGCTGTATGTTTACTCTTGGTTAGAATGTGCTATGAGCATTAAGTGAGCTTCAGACTCTAATTGTCAAGAATATTAGCTCATGTGATACCTGCCCACTACTAGGCCTCACTTTTGTGAGGCTTCTGTATCAGTTGTTCTTTGTTGTTGTTTGTTTGTTTGTTGTTGTTTTTAATTTCTCATAATGATTTGTGATAGGTAAGTTTTAGACCAGACCATAGCTACCCCTGATAGGTGCCATGGCTGGTGCTTTATTGTATCCGTTTTTTTTTTGTTTGTTTTTTGTTTTTTTTTTAAAGCTGGAACAGTCTCATATAAATTTATAAGAAAGAAAAAAAGGGGAAAGTGGAGAAAGAGCAAGGCTAGCACTCCATGAGATAGTGTAGTAATATTTTGCTGATTGTGACACTGGAATGCCAGTGGCTGACTGGACTCTGCTGGTATTCCTTCTTTGGTTGTTCGTGTCCAGTGTTTGTTGCATTGGCAAGTTTCTCACGTTTGTGTCTCATAAAATTGAAATGTGATAAAATTCACTTTTTTGTTTGTTTTGAGGATGATTGAATGCTGTGTAATATGTAGCACGTGTGCTTCACAGGTAATCAACATGTGGGTGTTTGTTTGTCTGTCATTTTGAAATGCACTTGATTGTATGGACTTATTTGGAAGATATATCCTTTCATCCATGTAAAGCTAGCTGTAAGTAACAGTGTAAGATTGGTTAGGTCTGTACACTCCAACTCTTACCAGTAGCGTGATCATTACCAGAGATAGGAGTAATTGACTCGGCTTTTAGATACATTTACTTGGCGAGCCTAAAAGATGTGCCACCCTTTACCATTACCCTTCTATTTCGCTGTAAAATATAACATCATGTACAGTATCGATTATTGGATATTTGTCACGCATGCGTAATTTACTACTTATAGGACCAGCCCCCTCTGTATGAAACCCTGCATATAATATATACATATAATATGTGTGTGTAGCACACATTAAGTAAGTCCGTATGTTAAACACATTTTTATCACTCTATCCAGTTATTCAGTGCTTGTATATGTTCTCGTATAGGCATGGCCATCAAAGTAGTATGGGTTTTTAAATGGGTGTGGCTAAGTACAAGCAGTCTATCCCACCCCAGCGAAAAATTCTGTATGAAACCCTTATATGTATATAATTATATATATATATATATATATATATATATATATATATATATATATGTATGGGTTTCAGGTCACTTCTTTTACATAAATTGTTCTGGCAGTCTCACTATCACTCACCATCACTCTGCCCCACTCAGTATACTACTGGTACATTAATAAAACTGCGGGAGAAGGGCAGTAATTAGTGGGTCTGAACACCTGTCTGTCTGTGGATCGTAGCAATAAACAAACCATTGAGAAAAGAATCTTTCTAGCCTTGTGGGAAAGACCCGCACACTTGAATGGCAAGTGAGCTAGCCCATAGTATAGTTCAAATTACAAGAGCACACCCACACAATGGCTTCATCCACAATCTTCATGCAAACATTCTTAAGTAATGAGCTAAGACAGATAGCTCTCAAATGAGGCATGACAGTGAATCTTGAGTGTCACTTCAGTCCCTTACATGTGCCACAGACATTAGCGTCTTATTTTCATGAGAATTAGTTAGCAGTTGTGCAGTACAAGCAAAGGTTACACCACGATGTGGAGGTTGGTACGGGATTTACACAACCGAAGGCTGAAGGCCCAAGGATAGTGAAAATCCCATACCGGCTGAACGTGGAGTGGTGCTACCGACTTGTACCATAGCTCTAGGCTATAGGAAATGCAGATAAACTAATTTTGATTGGACGGCTTACTTATTCACCTCCTAGGAGGTGGGTGTGAAATATATTCACCCGAATTGAGCAATCTGATTGGGCAGTTTGAACGTACCACAGTACAATATAATATATATTATATATTTTTGCATATTTAATATGTGTATGTGTGTGTTCACTTGTAGTAAACTCATTCTCTTCCTTAGCTCATTACTTGAGAATGTTTGCAATAAGATTGTGGATGAAGCCATTGTGTGGGTGTGCTCTTGTAATTTGAACTATACTATGGGCTAGCTCACTTGCCATTCAAGTGTGCGGGTCTTTCCCACAAAGGCTAGAAAAATTCTTTTCTCAATGGTTTGTTTATTCCTCCCTGGCTACTGCTTGCCTTGCTCCACTCAGCTAATAAACTGAGAGGTCATAATCAGTTCATTTGGCAATGATGTGCATTCAACACACAGTGTCACACGAGATACAAGCTACATGCATACTAGCACCTGAAACATGGTTTCAAAGAGGGGAACTGGCCTTTCAATCACTCTCCCTTCTCTCTCTCTCTCTCCCCTCCCCCTAGAATTTTTGGTAGTTAGTATAGGACATTAGCTAAAGTTGTTGAATTCTATGAGTAGTGAGAGATTGGCATTTGCCCAACACTGATCAGTGTGTCTCATATAGACATGTGCATCAAACTAGTATAGGTTTTTAATGGGTGTGGCTAAGTACATGCAGTGTCTCTCACCACCAGCAATAAAATTACTATATGAAACCCTGCTCAATGACTCCTGATTTTATTTGAAGAGCACCTCTTATTCTATAGTGAGGCGTACGTAGTACAAGGTGAAGAATGTTTTTATTTGCTTTCACCTACTGATCTGATAGTATAGGCATGCCCAGTAATTTGGGTTTGTGATAGCCAATGCAAGACATGTCACTAGGAGGGCAATATTGTATGTCTTTTTTTTTTTTTTTTTTTTTTTTTTTTTTCATAATTATGAAGTAGTCAAATCTTAATCACTCGCATATATTAATTGAAACAATACAGACATTTCAACACCTACACAGATGTCATCGTCTATGAACTTTAGCAACTTTAACGCTCAAGTTGATAGTGTAAAACTGCTGTATATATCATCCTAGATATTTTATTTCCTACAGCTCCAGAGTCACTTCCAAAGGTTAACTTAATAAATTCCTAGCATGTGGACTACTACGTATAAGGTAGATGAGCATTTGGTGATGGAGTCACTTTACCAAATATTTACCAAAACGACAGCAGGTGAATATAGCTTATAGTAAAAGTGTGACTAAAATGCAACATCACTTGCGATCAGGTCGCGTCCGGTGCAGTATTCTTGCGACACCTCCATTGCCGAGTGTGATATTCCATCCACACATCATATTGTGCCGAGTATTTTAGCCACACCTCTGGTTGATTATCACTGTAGACAAAATTAGCAGCTATTCAGACTTGAAAATAGTCACCCCACAATTAGTGAGTAAGACTGGTGGCATTGGAGTGGGTAAGGAATGATTTGCTTGTATTAGGTAAAGGGTTACTGCAGCAACTGAACAACTCTCATAGAACTGTTTTGGTAAAGGGTATCAAAAATGAGTAACACCACAAGTGATAAACAATAAAGGGGTTACTACTGTCACTGTTTGGTATTTGTATATAAGCGTCAAGTCTCCACCCACCTATTGTTCCACGTGTGTTTTCACTTTGATCCTAACATTACATACAATATTAACACATCCAGACTTCTTTTTTTTTTTTTCTTTTTTTTTTTAATAAAGCATGTGATAGTATGTTAAGTGTTATCTTCTGGCAGATGTTGGTGCTGGCTACAGTGTTCCCGGTGGGAGCCATGGAGGAGAGCAAGAACTTCATCTATGTGGTGAGCATGCACTGTAGAGTGGGTAAAGGGTTGTCAGTATAGTGTTTACAAATGTTATTGCAGATCTCGTTTGTAAACAAAGGCACGTTGGCATGACATAAACTGTTTCAGGCTTCAAGCAGTCAGAGAAGCTTTTCAGATCAATGTGATATACATTTCTTGCTGTAGGTAGTCTCAAGCATGTTATTTCCAAACACTGCTATGCTCCACACAGAATTTTAAAAAAGAACTACGTCAATACGCATATTGTGTTATATAAACACAACATGCTGGGATACCTTGTCTGGATTATACTTCTAATAGGACTCTATCCAATTGTGTTTAGCCGGGGGCTTGCATCACTGCATTATGAAACGTGCTATTAGTTGATACTGAGAAGTACTACTTCATGATCTAGCATGGCCAGCTAAGCATTGATTCCTTGAGACATTAGTAATCCATGTACATATGTGGGTGCATAAATCATGTAATTTAAATTTCAGTAACTAGCGTGATATTCAGCCATTTTTATTGTGATTGACAAAGTTATCACATCAAGGATCGTATTATTTTTTATTTAATTACTTAACTGATTCATCTTTACATGCCCTTCTTTGTTGGTGTGTATGTCTGTGTGTGCATGTGTGATGCAGGAGGTGCTCCGGTGTTCCGTGGATATCTTGGACATCCTGGGTCTGTACGTTGTTCTCACTCGAGTGTTGGGGAGGTCAGAGATGAAGGTGATGGTGACTGCAGTGGGTGAGTGGTGGATTGGATATAGCATAATGCACAAAGAGGCCCCATGGACCCTTTACCCAATGTTGGGAGTGGGCCACTTTATATATGATGTTCTAGTTATCTATAATAGTAATATGTTTGGCGATGGTGTGTCATGAATAATTCATGAGTTGGGCCAGGTTTGTACAGTGTTGCCTCGAATGAAGAAATGGTAAAGTATCATCACATTTATTAGAGTCGATTAAAGGAATAAAGGTGATTAAAAAAACGAAGGGAATAGGAAATATCCTAAATAACTCAGGAAGAAAGAGAGCAGGAGAAAGAAATTGATACAACTTAAGCAGATAAAGAATGGGAAGGAAAAAAGACATTCGCAACTGCATTTTTTTTTTTTTTTTTTTTTTTTTTTTTTAAGCACCATGGTGTGGCAAGATATGTGCTAGTGTATTAATAATACTTTTTTTTCTCTCTCTCTGTGTTTACAGCAAATTAATATATACTAGCAAGTACCCTGCCACACAGTGGCGCTTGATGTATTAACTTATACATTATTATCATCCTAGTTTAGTTACATCAGTCCGTGTTGTTGTTTTTTGTTGTTGTTTTGTTTTGTTGTTGTTTTTCTCATCACGACCACCGTAATGATTGTTACTGACAACTTTTACCAACCTGGTTCACATTTGTACACACTGTTCATTGTCCTCGGCAATCCAACACTGTTTTATTCATGAATACACACACAACAGTCACCATTATTACTGACAGCACTTTACTGACCGGCACAGTCTGATGATACTTTACCGACCCGGTCTAATGATGCTTTACCGACCCAGTCTGACAACACTTTACCGACACGGTGTGATGATACTTTACCGACCTAGTCTGAAGATGCTTTACCAGCCCTGCTCAGCTCATGAATTATTCTTGAATACACACATTGTGGTTGTCATTACTGACAGACAAGCACATAATTATATAGATGAAGGACTCAACTCAATGCTTTGACTTCTTCATGTAGACATCTCTAGGGATCAATGAGGTCAAACTCTCCAGCAGAAGGATAATTGGTACAGGGTGGGCATGCTTACTGTTTAATATACCCTGCAGGGTGGCTTGCATTGACAGCCAAATCTGGAAGATCCAGGCTTCCTCCGTGTATGTGTAGTATTGTGCGGGGAGGGGGGGGGGGGTGATGATTGTGTTCAAAATACTGACATCTAGTGTACTTAATATTACCACCGGTGTTAAATTGTTTGGGGCAACTTGAGGTATCGCTAGATATTGAACACTCTTGCTTGGCATGTTTTGGGTAAAGGGTGGTGTACTTGAGAGTAGGCCACAGCTCCTTAATATGTGCATTGGCTGGTTGTAAGAATTTGTGTTTTGTTTTCGTTAGGTTGGGGCACAGCTGAGATGGTGGGTACAAAGGTCATCCCGCTGTGGGTGGGAGCCAGAGGGGTGGAGTTTCAGTGGACTAATTTGCTGAGTGCTCTGGATGCCAACATCACTCTGGTATGACCCAATACTTGTTATTGACGAGCGAGCAAAACCAGCAAGACACTATCAGGAGTAATGTAATTTAAAATTGGGGATATTTTATATGTATGTTTGGACGTACATGCGTCATTTTTGTACTTTGACCCTCACATTCTTGTGTTTGCATCGACCCCATCCCATACCCCACTAAACAGAATATTTTCGTTTGCAATACTTACCCATGTAATCCAATATTTATACCTTTGAATTCTTCAGATATGATCTGAATGTTGCGGACTCTTAGGTTTTATAAACTTACTGGAGTTCAGTTTTCAAACTAGCGGTGGTGGTAAGTTAAATGTGCTGTATGTCATAGCTATACACACTAGGCAACAGTAGTCTTTCATAATTTCTTTCTCAGCCTTCTTTTACTCATTAGATGTATTCTTTTGTCTTTCACAGGATTTTTTTTTTAACAATACGGAATTTAAAATATTGGTCGCCACCAGGAGTGCGTTAAGCAAGCAGTCCTGGGTTCGATTCCCAGTGGCAACCTAGTGTTTTTAATTTTGTATTGTTGTTTTTTTGTTTGTTTTTTAAGCCTGTGAAAGAGAGAGAATACACCTAGTGAGTAATCTTCAATCCTTTGTCCTTAAGTCACAAAGAGAATAAAATTAAGTATTATCGTGTTAGTATGTCCAGTGAACAAGTGTGCGTGTGAAACTATTGTATGTTGCTGTTACAGCTACTACTAGCTGAAGAATATCTTAATGCAAGCATTGTAACAAATAAATTTATTTTTAGGCTTCCTCCCAATTTTTTTTTTTTTAAGTAACAAACAGCAGTAAGAAAGTCTCATTCAGGGTTAGTCTCAAAACTGTGCGATAATTTCTTACAAATGATTATTTTTAAGTCAAAAAAGTTGCGGAGAGTGGTTACTATGGCATTGAAAACCCTGGACCATATATGCAATAGAAAACTCGGCCATGATTTAGTTGTTTGTTTGTTAATTGTCAAGAGCTATTGATCATTCAGAGAGTCAGAATAACTTATTAACCCTCAGCGCACATGCGTGAGAGAGTTGTAGTACTCGTCTGCCTGTCTGTCACGCTTCGATTTTGAAGATTACTCACAATGAACCATTAATATAGGTATGAACTTGCTCAGATTTAAGACCATGCGCTAATTTTTATTTTATTTATTATTATTTTTTTTATTTTTTGTTTTTTGTTTTTTGTTTTTTGTTTGTTTTTTTGGGGGGGGGGGTGGTTTTGGAGAAAACACAAAGGTGTGGGCTCCGCATAGATACTAGCTTTTGTAGGTGATGCCCCCTATTGTCACATACTTGCATGAGCAAATAATTTCTTGCTGCCTGCGGTAGTTGTGCTTTGTGCTGGGAAGTTAACCTAGTGCTGGATTCCAGACCCTTTACCAGACCGCTAAGTGGGGAAAGGGTCAGGTGACACTGAAGCACCTCATCAGTTTTTTTCCCTCGGAATCTGAAGGGTAAAGTGTGGTCTGAAGTAATCATTAATGCGGCCACAATGGTAGGAATAAATCTGAAGCTATCACAATAAAATCAAAATAGTATGAAGGCATGGAATCAGTGTCATGGCTGTATTTACTAGCATTCTATTAGAACTGATTCAAAGCACCAGTGTCACCGGACCCTTACCCCGCATAGCAGTTTGGTAAAGGGTCTGGTTACGCAATACTAGGGCTGGAAGTGGAGTTGTTTGTTTTGTTTTTTGTCCAGCTCATTGATAGGAAGTCAGCCACAACCTTTGACCTTTGAGGTTGAGACAATAACAGATTTTCCTGTGGCAGTTGATAAAAACATTTTGTCTTGTACAATATTTCTACTTTCAGTTTCCGTTACTATTAGCTTTGTTATTTGCCGTCTTCTCCTTGCAGCTGTTCCTCATGGTGGTGTGTATGTTGCTATGGTTATGGAGCAGGAAAGATCTGAACCCTTCACTCCTTCCATTCCTCGTCTTCCTCCTCTCTCTTCTCTGCTACAGGCCCGTGCTAGTGCGCGTGCTGCAGCATTACGCAGACCTCGACCTTTGGACCCTCCTGGTTATCAAATTTGGGCTGGTGATGTTAGTGGGCGTGGTCACTTTGCAAATGTACACAACTTTAGCTCCCAAGAAAGTGTGAATGTGTTTTATGATCAATCTTCGAATATTAAACAAAAAATAGTACTAATTAATTTATTTCAGATGAAGTACAAAGAGTCAGTGTTAAAATGACACACAATTAATATATTATTTTCACTCGTCATCGCTGTTATCTGAATCCAGATGGATCTTTGAAATTAGTGGTTCGCACTTGAATGGAGCCTTCGACCACTGCCTGACGGGCACAGGAAAGCCGTCAATTTCAAAAATGAAGCTTTTGCACTTGACGATGGGGAGGAGGTTCCCTCGGGGCCAGAAGCACTCCACCCCCCAGTCACTGTCACACTTAGCACAGTGGACCTTGTGCACTTTGAAGACTGTAGGTATGACAAAGCACGGCTTCTTGTGCTTTTTGGTGGTATACTTCGGTTTGAAACTTTCTTCGTGAACGACATAATGGTAGTTCTTGTCTCCAATAGTACTGATGTCTGAACCGTAGCAAACGAATTCTTTGCATAGTTTGCACAACAGCCTCACATTGGTGGCTTTATAACTTGGCTCCCTCATTTTGCACTCTCTTATCCACTTCCTTTCCAAAATGATTTCCTTCTGCAGTTTCCGTATATCTTGCTCAAGGACTTCTCCCGTTGGAAAGTACTCCTTTTCAAGAATTTTGTTCACGAGCAGAACGAGTTCTTCATTCCTCATCTCCTGGTAATTTTTTCCTGAAGAAGTTGAGAAGATGGTGTAGCCGCTGCTGTTCTCAGCTCTGGCTCTTCCTTCTGTCTGAACTTTGGCTATTTCGTCGGACACGTGCTGGTACCGTATGACGGTGTTACACTCCGGGACGTCCAGGCCTTCCTCTGCTACAGATGTTGCTATCAACACATTCACTTCTCCGTTGTAGAATTTCTGCATGGCATCTTTCTGCTCAACTTTGGTCATGCCACTCCCCCCTTTCTCAGAGGTGTGGCCAGTCAGAATGCCGGGGCTAATACCAAGACGTTTTAAGTCGGGATCCTGAGAAATCCATTCTTCCATTCCTTTGGTGTGTTTCTTGGTTCGCACAAAGATAATTGCACGGGATTCACCTCCCTCAAACTTCTCTTTGAATATGTCTCTAATTCCAGTGAGCATAGGATTTTCCCTGACTGGCAATCCCCTGAGATAACCAATCAAAGCTGCAGTCGCCCTTTTCCATTCCAGTTCTTTAGTAGTAGCTTTAGCATCCTCAGTGAGCTCCAACAGTTCCTGCATCTCTCTGATAGCATCAGGTGCTCTCAAGTCCATGTAGAGACTCAGAGCAGTGCAGAATCCCTTCAGCAGCTTCAATCCACTGATGTAATCACGATATTTCTTCATTGGACTCATTTCCAATGGCTGCATAACTTTCTGAACCCTTGCTTCATATCTTTGAGACCATTTCTCAAAAGTGCAGGACTTGATGTCTGGGAGACCGAGATCTGCCTCGATTCTTCTCATTAAGTCAATTATCTCAGTAATGAAAGGGTCTTTACTAATATTTCGAGGCTTCATGATTTTTCTTGTGAAAGTGGAAGACTTCCTGCACTCTTGCAGCTCTTGGGAGTTCTCTCTTACCATCTTGATTCCTCCCTTGGCATCTAGAAGGGCCATGAGCTTCACCAAGTGGTCAATGGTCTTGATTTCGTCTAAAGTTGGGTTTTCTCCAGCACCTGGCGATGCAGTCATCCCAATAATCTGCATGGATGAATCAAGCTCACCATCCATCTTCTTCTCCAAGTACATCTTCATGAGTTCAGCGTATGGGTGAGACTTCCTTGTATGATGGCATTCGTCAAAGACCATCATGCTGAACTTAGAAAAATCTAGCAAACCCTGTCGCAGCTCATCCAGAAGCTTCCCAGCCGTGCAGACTGAGACGTTGTTCTCTTTAAAAGAATCAGCCACTCTCTTCTCGACTTCACCAGTGTACGTTTCCACCTTGACGTTGCTGATGTATTCCTTGATCTTCCCCGTCTGCTGGTCTGCCAAGGGCTTTGTGTTGACAATGAACATCACGTGGCAGTTTCCCTTGTGCTTGTTCTGCTGGAGATGGCTGGCAATTACCAGGGCAGCTACCAGCGTCTTGCCCGTGCCAGTGGGAGCGACACATATGTAGTTGTGGCCCTGTATCCCTGGAGTGGCCAGTTCCACTTGGTACTTCCTGGGCTGTAGCACCGCTCTGAAGTCAGTCTGAATGGAGACCGGGATTGGTAGTGGACGATGACTCATGGCAGAACCTGAAAAAGTGAAACACAATTTAGTTTGGTAAGGAGTATCAGCTTTATAGTCTAATGTTGTATGATTAGGTAAGAGGGGGATGTCCAGATATAGTAAGTTTGCATGAAGTGGGGAAGTCTGATATTGTAATATTACTATCATGACACTCTTGCTGGATAGAAATGGACATAATTAGCATTAAAGTGAGCAAGTGGAAACAAATTTTGTTAAACTACAGCCACTATGAAAAATTCTTTCAGTGGACATTTTTTTATAGTGCCAGCAACATTGATTTGTGGTTTATAAATTATTGCCACATAATGGAGTCTGCTTACATGTGACTGCAAAGTGGTTAGTTGCTACAAAACTAAAACTAGAAAAAATGTAACTGCACACACAAGATAAGCTACTAACATTTAAAACAGTGGAGAGTTAATGAGGAATCCAAGAATTTAAATAAAAATAAAAATAAATTCCCCTGCTTGGACCCCAGTTATAGGACTGCTCAAACTCATGTACAGTACTCAATGAACTCATAAGGAAACTGACTGTAGGTCAAAACCAATATTTAAAAAAACAGTGTTGTATACTGGACTATGCATTGCCTCAGAAATCCTGGACATTTCACTACTAAGCTAAAAGCAATGCATACATATAGCTAGTGACACATGAGAGAGGGTAGGTCAGTGCTCAATTACAGTAACTTACTGTGAAATCCCCTGTGTTTAGTTCTTATTGTACTCCTGCTTTCCTTGGCTCTTTCAGCAGTCCAGTAAACAAAAAAGCAGCTGCCCTGAGAAGTTTGTTCAAAAGATGACTCTGCCAAAACACTTGCTGTTTAAATGAGAACTAGACCACTGAGTAAGCGCTTTCTGGAGAATTTGTAAGCTAATGAGAATCATGATCACTTGATACAATTCATAGAAGTGGTTCTGCTAAAGGATAAGTCCCGGGCCATATACAGGGACTATCCCACCACCTGGACTACATACACAGTACAACAAATAAAGGGGAGGGGGGAAAACCCAGACTGACCAGCAGGGGGTCTCCCAGGGGATTTCATTAACCAATACGTTATTGTTCACCATAAAAGAAGCCCCCAACTTAAGGGTGTCAATAAAACAAGATGTCTGGTCTATCCACTGTTCCAACCATAAAGAGCCTGTATGACTTCATTGTTAAAAGGATCTCCTACAGGTGGGAGGAGTTGGCCATCCTACTGGAGCTGGATGATGATGGGGGGCGTGTGCAAGCCATCAGGAGGGACTTTGTGCAGCATGGAGTGGACAAGTGCTGCCTGCAGGCACTTCAGTATTGGCTTTGGGGACAAGGCAAGAAGCCATTAACCTGGGCTACTCTGACTGCAGTACTGAGAGACATGGAGTGCAACAGCCTTGCCAGGGACATTGAAGAAGAGTTTGCTGGTGAGACTTAATGAGCAAGTGCTTCTGTTCTTTGTTTTATACCTTTTAGAGGGTTCGTGAAGACACCCTTAAAGTAGAGTTTAGATGTAGCAGAAACAAATATAGCTGGTTGTGCTTTGCAGGATAGCATTGCATGATGCATAGTATTGTTTACTGGATTTATTTATATTCTAAATAAAAAATAGTTGAAACCAAGTGTTAGAACATTTATGCCTGGCTAATAATTCTCTGAGTATTCAATTATTGCATACTTTTCACTACCAGGTCATGCGCCAATTCCAGCTGCTGCTACCAGTAGCAACAATGACATCACTGACTCTGATTATGAAGATGCCACTGGCTTCTCTGTTTCTATCCCTGACCACTCGCCTTCAGCTGAAACGTACAGCCTTCACCCTGCAGTGAGGGAGAATCTGCGGAACTACCAGTGGGAGTTGGCCGTACCCGGTCTAAGTGGTCAGAATTATATCATCTGTGCTCCAACGGGCAGCGGCAAGACTTGTGTGGCTTCTCTGGTGATTTCAGAGCATTTGAAAACCAAGAAAGGTCAGGCAAGAGTGATCTTTCTGGCAAACAAGGTGGAACTGGCCATTCAGCAAAGCCAATATTTTCAAAGAACTCTCTGTAACGTGAGAGTAGAAAAAATTATAGGGGAGTCCTCAGCAAACAAGAAAGCTTTGCTGGAGCATTGTGGTGACTTCAGTTATTCAGACGAATCTTCTTCCAGTGACAGCGAAGAGAGAAAATTTAAGAGTAGAAGTAACGATATCATAGTTTGCACTGGAGGCTGTCTCGTGTATGCACTGCAACATAACCGAGTCAAAATGTCCGACTTCTCTTTGGTGATCGTGGACGAGTGTCACAACACAAAGAAGAGCACTGACTATGCAGTTATCATGCAGCATTACATCAGGGAGAAGCAAGCAGAAAGAAATGTACCACAAGTCATTGGACTAACAGCCTCTCCTGGAGCTGGAGATGCAGCAAACCCTTCCCTGGACAGCGTAATGAACCATCTGATTGATCTCTGTGCGGCCATGGATGCTCAAGGTGGAATCAAGATTGTAGAAGAGAACAAGTCAGAATTGCAATCTTTTCAAAATTCACCTAATATATGTCGATGTACGCTAGATGGGAGGAGCGAGGACGAACCTTTTATAACAACGGTGACTTCTATCATGAGCATGCTCGAACAAACATATAGACTAGTGCCTCCTGCTAATAGCAAGTGGAAGCCGGAATATGTGAGCTGGGTTAACAGGAAGATAAAAGAGTTTCAGCTGCAGGATATCAAGAGGGACACAATGAGTGTATTGAAGACACTCAAGTGCTTGTGCAGTACTCTGAGTACATACTACAACCTTCGCTTTGAAGATGCTTTGGCCGTCTTAAAGCAACACCCCATGGCAAGCGGTGAAGGAGCTACTCACTGTGAGAAAAATCTTGCTCGTGTTTTTGAAGCACTGCAGGAGAAATTGAAGACTTTTGACCGAGTGACTAACCCTTTACTAACCAGATTGGAATCCATCCTTGAGAAACAATTCAGGAGCTCACATCAATCCAAGGCTATTGTTTTTGTGGAGACACAATTTGAGGCTAAATGCTTAAATGACTGGCTGTCTTCGTCTCCTCCCCTGAAAACGATCAAGCCAGGCATGATCACTGGCCACCAGGGTAAAGATGGAAGTAAGAATGTGACAACAGCCGAAAGGGCAGCTGTTCTGGATATGTTCAGAGGTGACGACATCAACGTCTTGGTGTCGACATCTGTCCTTGAGGAAGGCATTGATGTATCGGCTTGCAACCTGGTGGTGAAGTACCAGCGCGTGGGCAGTGAGATAGCTGAGCTACAGAGCAGGGGCAGGGCTAGAGCTGCTCTCAGTCACTGTTTTACCATCGTCTCCAACGACTCTGGTAAGGGATACCAGCAGCTCATGAATGAGCGGAAGAACGTGCTGGTGGACCGAGTGTTGGAAATGATGCCTGCAGGGGAATTGCTCTCTGCTCTACTTCCTCCCATACAGGCTGACCTTTTGAGTGCGGCTGAGAGTAAAGTGAGAAGGCTAAAAGAGAGGAAGGAGCAGTTCTCTCCCAATGAAGTGGAAGTAATGTGTGGACATTGCAAGGAGTTCTTGTGTAACGCATCAGACATACAAATTATCGAAGGGACTTGCCATCACGTGGTGACTGATCCAGAATTTGTCCATGAGAAACTGATGCTAAAGCCACACGGTGAGCCCACGACCATGAAGCATGACATCTCTAAAAGCCACAGAATCTACTGCAAGTCTTGTGGCTGCCAAAAATTGGGAATCTTGGGAAGATGGTGGAAGAACCGCAAGGACTATCCTGTCCTGAAGTGTGAGTTGTTGCTGTTCAAAGTGAATGGAGAGTGGAGCCCTTATAAGAAATGGAAGCTAGTGCCTTTTGAAGTCACCTCGCAGAGAGTTTAAAATTGATGCGTGTTAATCAATTATATCACTTGTAGTCAAATTGAGTTGTATTGGTTGTCATTAGCATTATTATTATTATCGTCATCATCATTTTTTTCAGCATTCATCATTACCTCATAGAAACAAACAGGCCATAATTTTGGAAGAAAAGAAATCAGTATTTGAAGTACACTGTGCTAATGAAATAGTGGGTTATTTCATATTGCATTGTGATACTATCTAACTCAGTAGCTATTAGTTACCATGATGTCCAAAAATCGTAGAAACCAAACTTCACATTTAAAATAAGTAGCTAAGTTTTGTTGTTGTTGTTTTGTTTTTGTTTTAATAAAATCAACACTAATATCAGTTCACAAGAAATCATTCAGATCAGCTATAGTTAGTACATGTAACACCACTGGCAAGGCTAATAGATGAACCTTCCTTTGTAAAGCAATAATTAATTCCCCACTCTAAGGCAAGACCAGAAGTGTATTGTATGCAACAACTCATACCACATTCTGAACTAAGGCAGAATTGGGTGACTCGTGATTTTTTTTAAAGGATAGTCTCACTTATGTATCAATAAATAACACCACTGGGGTGGGTGTGGCCACACTTACAGTTGCCCGAGCTATATAACGCCATTACTCTAGCAGCTCTTTAAAAAAAAAAATTTTTTTAAAAACCTTTACATGCCAACAGACATGGAGCTGTCCTAACTCATATATAATTCATTGTGGTCTGAGAAACAATTGTTTCTAATCCACCCATCTATGCATTAGTTTTAACTTATTACTCAAAGTTAGCTCATTAAGCTGTCAGTGGCAGTTCAACGAGGGAACGCTGCAGCTGTCCGTTTGGGGTTGTGCCAACTTACTCATTGACTTTTCATCATTTTAAAGCTAAAATATTATTATTATTATTATTATTAGTATTTTCCCAATACAAATGTCTCCATTGTTGTTGCTGTATTATTACATTCATTAGCTATTAATTATAATATTACAATGGATTACAATTCATTCTAGCAATCTTTAATGTAGAAACTTGTATCCAATAATAGTTTGACTTGAACTACATGTTAGCCCTTCTTTTATTACAGATATTTATTTTTTATCACATCAGCACTTTGCAACTCTACAAAAAAATTCTTCAATAAAAACTAAAACACAATAATATTAGATATATCTGGCCTAGTAATCATCATCTAAACTAATAACATGCAATTTGTTCTCATCCTCATAGGCTATCTTCACTCTTAGGATTCATTGGGAACTTGTCAGTAAAAAGTTCGCACCTAAATGGAGCGCTTGACCACTTCTTGACGGGCTCAGGTGTTCCCCGAAAAATGAAACTTTTACACTTTATGACAGGAAGGAGCAGCCCTTGCGGCTTTATGGTGCACTCCACTCCCCAGTCAGCATCGCATTGGGCACAGTGAACTTTGTGTAGCTTGAAGATTGTGTTGGTTCTCAAGTAACGAGGCTTCTTGTGCACCTTGATGGTGTACTTGGGTTTGAAACTGTCTTCATGCACCACGTAGAGGGAGTGTTCGTGTTCATGTTTTCCAATAACACCAATGTCAGAGCCGCAGCAGGCAAACGCGTAGCAGCCCTTGCAGAAGAGATTCACATCCTTAGCTTCAACGCTTGGCTGATGTGGTGGTTTGCCTCTTTTGATATTCTTTTCACCTATTATTGAACTTTGCAATCCAAGCATCTGTTCTTCCAGGATTCTTCCTGTTGGTATGTACTCTTCTTCGAGAATGCGGTTCACAAGTAACACTAATTCTTCATTCTTTCTATCCTGGTGTTGCATCCTGGATGAACTTGAGAAGATGGCATAGCCGCTGCTGTCCTCAGCTCTGGCTCGTCCTTCTGTCTGCACTTTAGATATTTCATCTGACACGTGCTGGTACCGGATGACAATGTTGCAATCGGGAAAATTTAGTCCTTCCTCTGCTACGGATGTTGCTATCAACACATTATAGTCTCCCCTGCGGAACTTGTCCACAGTTTCTTCCTGCTTTGCTTTGGTCATGCCACTCCCCCCTCTCTCAGAGGTGTGACCTGTCAGAATGCCGGGGCTAATACCAAGACGTTTTAGTGGGAATCCTCAGAAATCCATTCTTCCATTCCTTTGGTGTGTTTCTTGGTTCGCACAAAGATAATTGCACGAGATTCACCTCCCTCAAACTTATCTTTGAATATGTCCCTAATGCCAAAGAGCATAGGATTTTCTCTGATTGGCAATCCCCCGAGATAACCAATCAAAGCTGAAGTTGCCCTTTTCCATTCCAGTTCTTTAGTAGTAGCTTTAGCATCCTCAGTGAGCTCCAACAGTTCCTGCATCTCTCTGATAGCATCAGGTGCTCTCAAGTCCATGTAGAGACTCAGAGCAGTGCAGAATCCCTTCAGCAGCTTCAATCCACTGATGTAATCACGATATTCCTTCCTTGGACTCATTTGCAGCGACTGTCTAACTTCCTGGACCCTCGTTTCATATCTTTGAGACCATTTCTCAAAAGTGCAGGACTTGATGTCTGGGAGATCGAGATCTGCCTCGATTCTTCTCATTAAGTCAATTATCTTAGTAATGAAAGGGTCGTTACTAATATTTCGAGGCTTCATGATTTTTCTTGTGAAAGTGGAAGACTTCATGCACTCTTGCAGCTCTTGGGAGTTCTCTCTTACCATCTTGATTCCTCCCTTGGCATCTAGAAGGGCCATGAGCTTCACCAAGTGGTCAATGGTCTTGGTTTCGTCTAAAGTTGGGTTTTCTCCAGCACCTGGCGATGCAGTCATCCCAATAATCAGCATAGAAGAGTTGAGCTCACCATCCATCTTCTTTTCCAAGTACATCTTCATGAGTTCAGCGTATGGGTGGGACCCAGTGGTGTGATGGCATTCATCAAAGACCATCATGCTGAATTTAGAAAAATCCAGCAAATCTCGTTTTAGTTCATTTAGAAGCTTCCCAGCAGTGCAAACGGAAATATTGTTTTCTTTGAAAGAATCAGCCACCCTGGTCCCAGATTCTCCAATATATGCCCCCACCTTAGCATTGGGGATACACTTTTCAATTTCTTTGGTTTGTTGCTCAGCCAAGTCTCTTTTATCGACAATGAACATCACGTGGCAGTTTCCCTTGTGCTTGTTCTGCTGGAGATGGCGGGCAATTACCAGGGCAGCTACCAGCGTCTTGCCCGTGCCAGTGGGAGCGACACATATGTAGTTGTGGCCCTGTATCCCTGGAGTGGCCAGATCCACTTGGTACTTCCTGGGCTGTAGCACCACTCTGAAGTCAGTCTGAATGGAGACCGGGATTGGTAGTGGACGATGACTCATGGCAGAACCTGCAGAGATAATTGGGCAAAATAATAATCATTTCATAGGTGCTACTGATGGTGTATATGTGTGTGTATGCTGTGTGGTGTAGTGGTTGTGTCCTGGGCTCAGGGCCCGAGGTCCTGAGTTCAAGCCCAACGTGAGCAATGGTCCAGGTGGAACTTCGGGTGCTCACACCACTTGCTGCGAGTTCCTAGCCCGGCTCCAGGAGCTTTGCTTGCACGGCTCACAGTGCCTGTTTAGTGCACAGGCATCCTGGCTCTGCCAGGTGCGCGTGACCGCCTAGCGGCAGCAAGAAAATTTGCATTTTTTTGCATTTTGTATGTGTGTGTACTATTGGAGTGTCCAGGTCTTATCTTGTTGTGCCTCCCCCAGTAGAGAATCGTGTCATTTGAGCGAATCAAGAAATACATTAAGATTATGAGGGAAATACCATGTACATGTGTCTACATTAAGTAGCTAGTAAAAATTGTTGCTTTATTAACTTACAGTATATTTGGGGGTTTCTGCTTGAACTGTGAGCTTCGTACGCTGGCTGACAGTGCCACTAATTTCTAGATTTAGTTGCACTCATAGTTAAATGCCAAATGCGGAATGAATCGTCAGCAGGTTGTGGTGTACTGCACCGCTTCCAGTCGCGCGTAGCCAGAAGCGGGTAAAGGGTATAAAGGGTCTGGCTACACTTTTACTACCACTTAAGTGGTGGGTGTGGTCATTTTAGTATTAGCATCCAATTACATTATAATAATAGTTCGTTTTCGTTTAGTGTCAGTAGAGGTGCTATGCTAATCGTTTCAAGTGATAGTTCAACAGATTCATTTCGTTTTGTAACTTATTCGTTTATTACAACACAAGGCTAATATACTTCACTTCTACTCCTCTCTTATACTGACTTTTTTTAGACTTTTGACTGAGTGACTAACCCCTTTACTTAGTCTCGCGTAGCCAGACCCTTTACCAACCGTTAACCGACGCACCCGGTTCAGGAATATTTTGCGATTGAACGTATCGAAGATTCCAGGAAACCTTGGATGGGAAGTATCGGGTGAAACTGGAATCTTTCCTGGCCCATGCGCGTACACGAGTCGTCACCCCCAGCCACACCTCTCTCCGACCTAGTCCTTTCCACCCACGCAGTGAGCTCCATTTTGCTTTCTCTGGGAAGCAAGCCTTAGAGCGTGGGTCTTGAGCTGTTATAGCTGCGATCATTGCTGGACAGGTTAGGGAAAGCGTTTAGTGTTGCTCAGACTTCCCATTTAAATACTCTATTCGGAGTTGGTGTTTCAGTGAAGCATAGGCATGTCAGCATGTGTTGGAAAAAGCTGCTGATGATACTGGCTTAACTGTGCCACAAGTAGTAGTAAGTTATGAAGATATGGCTTAGTATAGAATGGCTATTTTATTTATTTGGTTTAGAATTGTGTGAAGGAGAAATAGTAGAAGATAAAGCATACCAGAAACACTGAATCAGTGAAGACTTTTCAAGATACCTTTGACGTCCTGGCAGAATTTTCAACAGGAATAGGCAAAATCAGATGGTTAGATGAATTGATATTTAATAATGCAAACTAAGGTTCTTTCAACCTGTTTGCAATAACTGTTGTGTAAAATAGTTAAACCATAGCAACTTTCGGAATTATTGCTAGATAACCTCAGTCGAGTTTCTAGATAACCACCCTCCCCCTAGGGCTTCCTCCTCAGGATCGGGTTGTTTATCAGTGATAATTCCTCAAACACATGGTTAAACTATTACATAATAAGTAAATAATAGTTAAACCATTTGTTTGAAAAATTATCGCTCCATCCCGAAAAGGGCATTTATCCCGAATTGTCATGGTTTAACTATTTTATATCATGGTTATACCATTTCATACTGTGTACAGTTCGTCCAGCTTAAAGAGTAGAAAGTTCTGTTTTTTGTTAATTGTTCTTTAAATGTATACATGTGCAGTAAGATTGATGTCAGGAAGCTGAAACTTCACACACACACAAATTAATATATATTGAAAATGATTATGTTTTTAAAAATTGTGGTTTGTGGTCACAACTGTGGTAATAGATAGAAGAAGTGACCCTATAAATGGAGGATATTTTTGATGTTTTTAAGCCAGAAAAAGAGTAAATTGAATTCGAGTGTCTAAAGATTTTGCAGACTGAATCTATGGCTCATTAATTTGATTTGTATCAAATTTTTATATTTTAATACTATTTTACTTATTTTTAATTTCATTTTTTATAAAAAACTAAACTCCCCAAATGCTTTAAGCTGGTAATCTTGCAATTTTGAAGTAAGTGTCTTGGGAATTTAATATAAAATACCTAAATAGTTGTATTTTAATCCATATGAATTTGAAACCCCTATCTTGAAAATTAAGGGAAATAATAATGCTTTTGTGAGAGGGTTAGTATTTTCGGTGTAAGTTGTGACGTTTGCGGAAGCTCTTATCTCAATGACGACGTATTTGTGATGTCAGAGTGTTGCGCTTGCGCATTTGTGAACTAAACCAGGGGATGTTGGACACGCTGGTAAAACGCGGGAGATGGCCCGTAACCGAGCCACGCAAACAATCAATTAACTTTGGCGCCCAAAACCGCGAAGCAGGTGGACACAAACGGTCCCAGAGCTATAACTTGTATGTAGTGTACTAGTCTGAGACAGTCATTTCGAATAACATCCTTCTGTTATACTTGCAGGGGAATGAAGCTGTACTTGTGAAGCCATTGGAGCAGCTTAAAACTCTGTCTCAACCATGACCAACTCCACCCTGACTGGTACCAGCTCCGACAATTCCACCAACCTTGTATTGAGACTCCGCTGCGTATAGACTCCATCATCATCACTTCAGTTCTTTCCATCGGGATTGCTACCGCTATACTCTTCAGCCCTATCGCCTACAAGTCTAAATCTTGTGCTGAACTACCCGCTCCCACTAATGAGCAACCAACTCCAAGCAACATCGGGAATATGCCATCACTTTTGCTCAAGGGACTAACTATTTCCAAAGTTACAACGGCCATCTCGCGGCTCATTTGTATTTCTTATTATTGTTTACAAATGGGCTCTTTTTAGAGCTGTCACAAATTAATTGATTATCTTACCAAATAAATTGCGCGTACGCGGAGCTCAACGTTATGGGGGGGGCGGGGTGAAATTGCGAATCAGTTGTCAACTTGAAAATAAATATTGATATTGTGGAACTGGATCACTGAATTGAATCCAAATTTTGCGCACAAGCAAAATACCCCACTTAGAATAAAGTTACAAAGAGTTGTTTTTAGAATAACGCACGAGTAAAACGGCATGAAATTTTACTGTTTACAAAAAAAAAGAATATAGATATTAGAAATATGGCTCTGTAATGTTGCGAAGAAGCCCTCAGGCAACCTCTGGAAAAAAATGAGTGCAGTAGCTCTTTCGGCTGCTTCGAAATAACTCTGAATAGTAGCCAGTGTGCAGAGCTGTATCTCCGTCCCAGGCGGGTCTTCATTCTTCAAATTTGGCTTGCTGGAGTCTTCTATTGGTGCTAATTCCACCTGTAACAACAAAATAAGCCCACAGTACACAGAAAAAGAAATATAAAGACATAGCAAAAACAGTCAATTTGCGGTTACGCGCCTCGGTTTCTGGTGGCGGGGCACCCTTACATAAGGGAAGTTCCCGAATAGGAGCTGCCGTGTGAGGGCGCTGCTCAAGTTTAACTACGAGTTGTGACGTAGGACGGACGAATTTGTGACGTCAAAAAAATGGCGCTTAATGTATGGAGTGTCTATGGAGATAGCGTAGTTCTTATACTTACGCTGATTTATATGACTTAGTTTCGAGTGGATTGGGATCTAACAACACAAAAAAGGTATGTCTAAGCTTATTGTGATTGCAACTAGTCTAAGTTTTGAGATCTGTACTTTCTACTCTTTAAGCTGGACGAACTGTAAGTGACCAAATATTAATGGCAGGTTTTGACGGGAAAATTTGGTCCAACATTAGCAATACTAGCAAGTACCCCACCACACAGTGGCGCTTGATATATTGCAAAGTAAATGCAGGTAGCATAAATTATTTTATTTTTTATTCATTATCATCCTCTACCACTTGGTTAAGGTTGCATCAGTTTCTCTCTCCTGCTCTCCTTCTCAGCTTTTCTTATCCCCCTCATTTCCTTTCTTCAGATAGTCATGGAGTCCCTTCTCCTTAGTCTCTCTCTCTCTCTCTCCTGTTTCTGAGTCTCTTTGTCCTTCTATCATGATTGTGGACTTGGTTTTGCAAAACTTTTGCTTCTTTAACAAACTGTATTATTCAGGAAAACGCACCATCATTGTTACTGACGCACAAGTGTATTTATTATATAGATAGCATTGCTTAGTGGAATGTTCAGCTTTGGTTTTTGTCTTCAACACAATTTACAGAGAGCATTGGCTATGCTGTTGTAATTGAAACAATACAAATTTGAGGTGTGTATGGAAAAGCTGAACTTGACAATTATTATGGTTATTATTATTATTGTATCCTATGGGGTAGGCACCCACTATCACGACAGCGCCCAATCTGTCCATTTCTCTGATAATATTAACGCCCAGGTCTTAAATTGCATACACAAACAAGTATTCCTTGTCAATTATGTGGCCAGCAATAGAAGTCGTTCTTCTGCTGTGCCATTTCAAGAAAATTGACTGCAGTGAAGGCAGACTTTTCTGACTAGAATTTCAATGGCGAATGTCCAGAATGCCTTCAAGATTATTGAATGTGATGTCTTATGTTAAAGTCGAGTAAGTAGTGCAGCCTGTGCAGGTTTTCAATAAGAGAAAGTGAGGATTGAACAGGGAAGGCAAAGTCCACAATCATGGATTGAAGTACAGAAACACTAAGAATCAGGAAGAGGTACAGATAAAGGAGCAGAAGGGAATCCATTAACTCAAGAACGAGGGAAGGGCTCAGGAAGAAAGAGAGCAAGAGAGGACAAATGATGTAACTAAACCAAGTGTTTGAGAATTAAGAGATTAAAGTACATGTACCTTATGCTACAGCGCTCCTAGTTTGTGAAACATATTACATCAAGCGCCACTGTGTGAAAGAGTACTTGATACTTATACTATTATGCGATGTTTATTATTATTATTGCTATTATTATTGTCATTTTTAGTTATTATTATTGTTTTTGTTGCTATGATATTATAATTAGTATGAGTAATAGCACAGGTAAACTTGATATTAGGGATTAATAGCACGAGTAGTGCTATTTCAATAGCTTTACGAGTGCTATTGATCCCTAATAACACAGGTTACCTGTGCTATCACTCGCTAATAGTAGGCCAACTTTTTAAAAAGTCATTTGCAATTGTAGCTACACTGTATCGTTCACTCACTATCTCCTTATTTCAAGATTAGCTTCCTTTGGAACTTCGTTTTCAACATTATGGCTCCTCCTAATCTGTTTAAACATTCCGTCTAATACAGGTAGAGCTTCTGTGGTAAAGAATGACATTGTCTCCAACTAGAAACTACTCGAACTATATGTTTCCGAGGCTAACACTGCATGCGTGCGCACTTACCCGTACTATTTCACTTCGCTACCGTGGTATTTCACTTAGTTTCCACTTAGTTACCGAGGTATTTCAATTATTTACGTGCTATTTCACTTTCCCTGTGCAATTTCAATTGAACAGCGATTTTTCCTATACATTTTTGAATGGAAAACGTACGTGCCATATTATTATTATTATTATTATTATTATTATTATTATTATTATTATTATTGTGATTAGTTGGGGGAACCTGGTATTAGATTCTTACTAGTGATGCGCTCTAATAGCACAATAGCACCTGTAATTGCAGCTATTCCAGGCTACAAAATACTGTCAAAGTGAGAAAACAATAGTGGTGGCTTTTTTCTATGATGAAGGCTCCTGGTACCGTAATCCTCAGGAATAGTCTAATAAATAAATTAGGAACATTTAATGGCTTTTCAAAGAGAAAGATTCTTTACTTTGCTACCTGTTTCTGTTTCGTTTTAGCTCTCCTCCTCCTTGCCCTGTTTTTTTTTTCATTTCTTATCTCTCTCCTTACTAATTTTTCTTCTGGAGTTTCTAACGCCCTCAAAGCTCTTGACCGAGCGTTTCTAACGTTTTGTCTCTCTTTCGCAGAATTTGTTTCACTGGGCATCGCTACTTCGTACGGCGGGTAAACAAAACAAAATGTTGCTAAGAAGGTTACCCGGCCCGCGCAAGCGCGTAGGAGAAAATTTGCACACGTACGCCCACGCAAGAACAAAAACAATTCCTAGACCTAAATATATATATATATCGCGAACTCATTAGAGAGTCAGCTCCGCTCGCTTCGCTGAATTAACTGGTTTTGATATGTTCCTCTCATCTCCTTCACCACACTCACTATTAAAGCACTGGCCAGGGAGAAGCGAGTGGTATGTGGCAGAGTTCAGTCAAATACATTGTAATTGTAATTAAATACATTTTTTTGCAGTAATTTCAATGTAATTGTATTTGAGTGAGTATGAGCTCTATGTATTTGCAATGTGTTCAAATACTAGCAAAATTTAGAATTGCAAAGTTTGGAATACGTGCATTGCAAATACAAAACAGAAATGAAAAGAGGCGAGAGAAAGTATGGGCAAGTCCCTCAAAAATTACTGGGGAAAAAGAAAGTGGAAATACCATTTGGATATTTAATTGGAGGTCACTGTGTGTGTGCACGCATGTGTATGTACATGTGTGTGTGCATGTGTATGTACATGTGTGTGTGCATGTGTGTGTGCACGCATGTATGTGTACATGTGTGTGTGTGCATGTGTGTATGTGTATATGTGTGTGTGACAGCAGATAACGTATGTGACATACACATAACACTGTCGTGTTTGTTTTTGTTTGTTTTTTGTTATAGTTGTGTTTACAATGGTTGTGTTGTTTTTAGATTATTGAGCTACAGCAAATGATTTTTTGATTTATTTATTTATTTATTTTTTTAGAGAAAAGAACACCATCAGTTGAGGCTGTCTAAATATTGATACGTCGCACCAGGACAGTGGCAGCATCTGGGATCACTCCAGGACAGTCAGCATCTGGGGACAGTGGCAGCATCTGGGATCACTCCACGACAGTGGCAGCATCTGGGATCACTCCAGACAGTGCAGCATCTGGGATCACTCCACGACAGTGGCAGCATCTGGGATCACTCCAGGACAGTGGCAGCATCTGGGATCACTCCAGGACAGTGGCAGCATCTGGGATCACTCCACGACAGTGGCAGCATCTGGGATCACTCCAGGACAGTGGCAGCATCTGGGATCACTCCAGGACAGTGGCAGCATCTGGGATCACTCCAGGACAGTGACAGCATCTGGGATCACTACACGACAGTGGCAGCATCTGGGATCACTCCAGGACAGTGACAGCATCTGGGATCACTCCAGTACAGCGGCAACCAGTTACGAGTGGGATCACTGCAGGATGTGTGTTCTGATGAGTGGAAATTCTGGATATCTGATTTTGGGTTATTCATGAAGGATTAATACCAACATATTTTTGTAAACAAACAATGGCCATGTTGTAATGTAAAATAATTATTGTCATTTATATTTTGGCTCATTGAATGATGTTGTAGAAATGACACAAACATTATATCCATAAAAGCCAATAATTAGTGGGGGGGTGGGGGGGGCAAAGATCTGTGATGCATGGTCTCAGCATGGCACAGTTTATGAGTATATTGTAGGAGGTGATTACCCAAACTAATGTTGGGGTTAGATGAAATCCTAAGAGTTCTCTGACATGCGCAAAAATTGATACAGTAGAACCTCTAAACTGAGAACAATTTGGGACCTAAGGAGGGGGAGATGGGCCATACATTTTCTATTGGAATGCAGGTAGGAGAAGTTCACTATACAGAGGTAATTTACTTAGAGAGGTCACTATCAGGTTTCACATGCTCACTTGGTGCTGCTTATAACTGCTGCATGGTAGTCCTCAAATGGTGTATGGGACGATTGCTTGCAGATGTTACAAATACTGTTTTTGGCCACTTAGTATACAATATTTATTATAACTGTACCAGGGTAACTATATTATTACACACCAAAATATTCCGTAAATGCATTTACAGTTGAATATTATTTAACAGTGAACTCTGTAACGAGCAACACCATGCAATGGATATATTACACCAGTGTATGTAAAAGTCATACACTTTTGTTATACACATAGTATATTCCAGTGACTTTCATCTTACTTACGTCACCAGTGTGTATATTTTGTAAGACTGTATTACTGGAGTACTGTGCATTACCTTACACCAGGTATATACCATACTATGTGTACTAGGTATGTTGCTGGAGTATACCCTATGTATTCTTGACGATGTCTTACCACAGCATGCAGTGTATAGATACTATGTATACTACAGTGAAACCTCTCTACAAAGGCCATGCTTGGGGTCAAGTCTTTTGACCCTTGTAGAGAGTTTGGCTGCTTTCAGAGTTTATTTTTTATTGTAGTAGATCACTGTGGTCCATTTACGCTGGCTGCTGTTAAGAGTCGAGTTGTTCTTCAGAGTCCCTTTGTAGAGAGGTTCCACTGTATATGTATTCCAAATGTTTTCTTAATAACATGATATATAGAATTCTTTGACAGTAATACTGATCACTTTTAGCTAGCTATGTGGTAAAAAAATTAATAATAATAAAAAGTCTAAAAAAGTTTTGAAGAGTTTGATGAAGCCACTATCCAGGGCCACGCTTGATGTGCTGTCTGTCACCATCCCGAGCTACTCTGGTTTCTGTCATAGCTGCAGTCCTCATCAAAGCGCCACTTACTTCTCACCTTCTGCCCATAATGAGCCAATCGGTTTCTGAGGATAATAAAAAAATTACAAAAATTGGCTGCAAACAATACCACACTTGCATAAGTATATTTGGCGAATAACATGAGATACCTTTGTAAAAAAAAGTGCCAATCCACGAACAAAGTAACTCAACTATCACAATCATTCCACCAACGGGTCTAATCACCACGAGATAAGGTAAAGATGAGAGCACAAAAATTTGCAAAAACAATAGGAGAATTGAGTAATTTAAATACTACTAAATGTCATTTGATGCAATACAAAAGAGCGAAAGACAAAGGGGAAAAAAAAAAGAAAGAAAAAAAAAAAAAAAAAAAAAGGAAAAGAAAAAGAAAAAAGAAAAGAACATGAACACAAAGCAAATAAACACACAATTTATTAATCAGAAGTAAGCTGATCTTTTATCGAAGTGAAATTTTTTTATGAAGAATAGCACACATGCAACAATATAAACTTGAAGTGACAAAGTGCATTACACACAACAAATAAACAGTAACAGCAACAAACAAACAAACAAACAAAAAGTGTTATATAGAGCAAGTCGCCTGTAACTCTTGTAGACCATTCCGGTTCTATTATCAACCGGCATAGTTTCTGGACACCACGGAAAATTAAATTTATCAATTGGCATAGCGTACAGACATTCACAAAAACACCCAAATAATAATACTAAGTTATGTAATACTTGCTATTTTTTTGTTCGTCTTTTGCTAGGAAGGAGTGGCCACACTGTGCTTGTGACTTGTGGGGACAACACACTGCCAGGAAGTTTTTTGGATGATTAAGGTCAAGAGCATAATATTAGCCCGCACGATTACGATGATATTTCCATATTATAAATTATTTACTTTTTCAAAGAGTTGCACCACTCAAATAAATGAGGAAGAATAGTATGTGTGTGTGTGTGTGTGTGTGTGTGTGATATGTGTGTGATGTGTGTATGATGTGCGTGTGATGTGCATGATGAGTCTGTGTGGTGTGTGTGTGATGTGTGTGTATGTGTGTATGTGATGTGTGTGTATGTGTGTGTGGTCAATAATTGGCAAGGAACATAATATGCCATCGGACGTGTCTAGCTCCACTACAAAACAATTTCATATACACAAAAACACAGACAACAAAGATAACAACAAATTATTCATGATCCTATATAATTGCAACTTTATGATGTATTTTATGCTGTTTCATACAGGATTTTTGTTTGGGAGGGGGGTGGGGCTCCGAGTGTACTTCACCAGGTTCGGCATCTTCTCCTTCATCACTGGAAGACTCTGCTCCTGTTGCCTCATCTGCGTCCTCTTCACAATCGGGTTGGTAACTGCATACACATCTGGTCCTAGTAGTACATTCTGGTTAAAAAAAAATTAAATTTTTTGAAAATTTGAAATTGTTCAACAAACCACAACCCACTTTCAAACCTCAAAACTCAATGAAATATATATATATATATATATATATATATAGCTAAACAGCTTTCTCTATCTCAATATAGCTATAAATAAATTGTCAGTATCAGAGTTGATGGGTCTGGTCCACCAACCCTGATACAGGGCCTCCTATAGCCCTAGATGTCGTCTCCCTCCTCTCCGCTTGATCCTGAGTCGCTAGAGTCAGTATCAAGCAAGTCAAAACTTCCACAGCAACTGTAACTGGTAGACGCCATCTTTCCAAACTGACTTCGAAAATTTTTTTTTTTTTGCATAGTTACCTGGATCACACGACACGCTCACTTTTTTCCTATGATGTAATAAGCATTACCTAAGACTGTACGTAATGGGGAGGCCCCCAGTTGAACTGGCGATTTTATAAAAAAAAAAGAAGACAGTAAGTCAAACCGCAAAGTCTTGGTCGGCAAAGAAGCGGTTGTTTCAATGTGTTATGGAAGGCTACTGGGCTCAAGCAATTTTTCGCTGCTTCCATAAATGAAGCTGCTGTGAAGAAGGTAACTTTTTAAAAAATTCAACGGAAAACCAATGTTTTTTTATTTGCCGAGGAAGAAATAAACGCAACTGCTGTGAGGTACTGTCAAAGCAGTCCTGGCTGAAAGCTATTTTAGATGCTTCTCCAATGCATTGGGCACCTATGTATGCAATCTGAAGGGTCTAGCTATAAAGTAACTATTTTTTTAAATTCGGAGAAGCCAACCGGTCTTCACCCGCTTTTAAGCGGGATCCGGAACGAAAGGGTTAAAAAAAAAGAAAAAAAAAAAGACACCTTCAGTCAGATAAGTTGACTCTAGTAGTAACTAGACTTCTGAGAGACATTCAATGAAACAGTGTGCTGTGTATTAATCATTGAAACCACAATGAATCGAAATTCTTATCACAATGTTTTAATTTCATGCCGCCACAAGGATAGATAATTTTTACTTTTTATTATTTTGGTATAATTTATTTGTGCTATTCTTGCAGCACACACGCGCACACACACATATATACACACACACAAGTTTACTGGATATACCAACACAAGATTTATATAGTATTTTCTTCATGACTTGACTATTGGACAAAAAATTTTCAAGTGGGTAATCAAATAAATTTCCTAGGATAACAAGATTGGTAAACCAATGGATTATGTATAAGCTAAGCCGTGTTTCCAAAACCTATACTCTGCTTTATTGAAGCAAGTTAAAAATTTGTCGATCATTTTTGCACTATCCCCGTAGCGTTTAATGGTCAATACAAGGCCTTAGCTTGCTGATATATAGCTATGGGAGAGTTTCTAGATAGAAAATATCTGTGAATTGACGGAAAAGCTTAACCTTTTTTTTTTTTTTAAACCGTTATAGTAAACGGTGTCGGCTGTTTAGTCCAAACGGTACGGAACGCAACGATAAATACTACGGTAAAAAAAATACCATTTTACGGCCTTACTACGGAACGGAATGTGAAACATTTTTGTCTCCTACTGTATACTCAACATGATCACTACAACACTTGTCAGTTTACTCTATACCTCCCAGTACATGGTACACTTCTTATAGTCAGTACTACAGAGGGACCCTCACTGCTACAAATTGTAATGTTGGACCATTTTTCCTGTCAAAACTTGCTATCTAGGTCGACAACTAGCTAACACAAAAAAGCAAGGGTCAAAGTACAACATGACATATATGTCTACACGCAAACTAGTATGAGCTACAGGCCTTGGCATAACTTCAATATGGTTGTTGAAAATGAAATGTGTTTACACATTCATTGACGACGAAAAAAATATAGTGTTGCTGGGTCTGTATGCTTTTATAAACTAGTGATGTGCCTGAGCACAAATGGCGAGCGAGCCTAAAGTTATACTATTGTTAAACGATTGATTTACATTCATGCTATTAAAAAAAACGAGATTTTGAAATAATGTATATAAGGTAAGGGGGATTCAAAGCCATAGTAACCACACCCTACAACAGTTTGAATTGAAAAAAAAACAACAACAAAAAAACAAGTCACAATATTTAAGTGTTTTATTTGTGATATTCATTAGCTAAGTAGTAGTTGTAACGCATAATACTTTCACACTTAACTGAACGTACCTGTGCAAGGCTTACCTTCGTGGTTAGTCTAGTGGACAATAAATTGTCAAGTAAAATAGTTCGTAGGGCTTATAAATGTCAAATCGCTATTAACTTACCACCGCCACTAACTCGAATAGAAATGGAACTCCCGAAAGTTTTTGAGTTCTAACTGTACCTGCAAAATAATTCAAAGCAGTAAACAATTCAAATTTAGGATGATAAGAGTAATGATCGATAAACCAGAGGAATCTGTTTAGTGAAGTTTGGGACGGGGTCAAACGCCGAGTTAACACAAAAATACGAGAGGGCCAAAGTACTAAATGACATACATACATCCAAACCTAAACAAACAAACATCCCTGATTTTCAATTGCGTTACTCCTGTAAGTGTCTCGCTCGCTTCAATCGCTCGCCAATAAAACAAGAAGTTCAGGCGTTTAGGTTATTAGCTTGGACCCACCACTCACTGCTCGGCAGATCCATTTCTTTATTTTATCAAGACAATTTACCAACTTATGTAATTAGTGGCGTGGGGGGTTGAATGTTTCATGTTAATGAGTAAAAAATAAATAAATAAACAAGAGCTAATTTTCGCTTTCTAACAGCCAATATCTAACTGGGTTAAGTTTCAATTAATATAATATTGGCTATTTGAACGAGAACATTTGCTATTATTATCTTTAAGCTGAGAATGACTGAATCATTAAAAAAAAACCTTAGATTATACTATTAAATATCAATTCATCTAACCATCTGATTTTGCCTATTCCTCTATTCCTGTTGAAAATTCTGCCAAGACGTCAAAGGTATCTTGAAAAGTCTTCACTGATTCAGTGTTTCTGGTATGCTTTATCTTCTACTATTTCTCCTTCACACAATTCTAAACCAAATAAATAAAATATACTAAGCCATATCTTCATAACTTACTACTACTTGTTGCACAGTTAAGCCAGTATCATCAGCAGCTTCTTCCAACATATGCTGACATGCCTATGCTTCACTGAAACACCAACTCCGAATAGAGTATTTAAATGGGAAGTCTGAGCAACACTAAACGCTTTCCCTAACCTTTCCAGCGACGTCTGAAGCGCGACCGCAGCTATAACAGCTCAAAACCCACGCTCTGTAAGGCTTGCTTCCCAGTGAGCAAAATGGAGCTCACTGCGTGGGTAGAAAGGACTAGGTCGGAGAGAGGTGTGGCTCTAATAGGCACTTTTTGGGGGGTGACGACCCGTGTACGCGCATGAGCCAGGAAAGATTCCAGTTTCACCCGATACTTCCCATCCAAGGTTTCCAGGAATCTTCGTTACGTTCAATCGCAAAATATTCCTGAACCTGACCGACGCGTAGCGGTTAACGGTTGGTAAAGGGTCTGCTAACCAGATTGGAATCCATCCTTGCAGAACAATTCAGGAGCTCACATCAATCCAAGGCTATTGTTTTTGTGGAGACTCAATCTGAGGCTAAATCCATAAATGACTGGTTGTCTTTGTCTCCTCCCCTGAAAACGATCAAGCCAGGCATAATCACTGGCCACCAGGGTAAAGATGGAAGTAAGAATGTGATAACGGCTGAAAGGACAGCTGTTCTGGATATGTTCAGAGGTGACGAAATCAACGTCTTGGTGTCGACGTCTGTCCTTGAGGAAGGTATTGATGTATCGGCTTGCAACATAGTGGTGAAGTACCAGCGCGTGGGCAGTGAGATAGCTGAGCTACAGAGCAGAGGCAGGGCTAGAGCTGCTCTCAGTCACTGTTTTACCATCGTCTCCAACGACTCTGGTAAGGGATACCAGCAGCTCATGAATGAGCGGAAGAACGTGCTGGTGGACCAAGTGTTGGAAATGATGCCTGCAGGGGAATTGCTCTCTGCTCTACTTCCTCCCATACAGGCTGACCTTTTGAGCGCGGCTGAGAGTAAAGTGAGAAGGCTAAAAGAGAGGAAGAAGCAGTTCTCTCCCAATGAAGTGGAAGTAATGTGTGGACATTGCAAGGAGTTCTTGTGTAACGCATCAGACATACAAATTATCGAAGGGACTTGCCATCACGTGGTGACTGATCCAGAATTTGTCCATGAGAAACTGATGCTGAAGCCACACGGTGAGCCCATGACCATGAAGCGTGACATCTCTAAAAGCCACAGAATCTACTGCAAGTCTTGTGGCTGCCAAAAATTGGGAATCTTGGGAAGATGGTGGAAGAACCTCAAGGACTATCCTGTCCTGAAGTGTGAGTTGTTGCTGTTCAATGTGAATGGAGAGTGGATCCCTTATAAGAAATGGAAGCTAGTGCCTTTTGAAGTCACCTCGCAGAGAGTTTGAAATTGATGCGTGTTAATCAATTATATCACTTGTAGTCAAATTGAGTTGTATTGATTGTCATTAGCATTATTATTATTATTATCGTCATCATCATTTTTTCCAGCATTCATCATTACCTCATTAGCCATAATTATGATTATTTGGAAGGAAAGAAATCAGTATTTGAAGTACACCGTGCCAATGAAATAGTGGGTTATTTCATATTGCATTGTGATACTATCTAACTCAGTAGCTATTAGTTACCATGATGTCCAATAATCATAGAAACCCAACTTCACATTTAAAATAAGTAGCTTGTTGTTTTGTAATAAAATCAACACTAATATTAGTTCACAAGAAATCATTCAGATCAGCTATAGTTAGTACATGTAACACCACTGGCAAGGCTAATAGATGAACCTTCCTTTGTAAAGAAATAATTAATTCCCCACTCTAAGGCAAGACCAGAAGTGTATTGTATGCAACAACTCATACCACATTCTCTTCAACTAAGGCAGAATTGGGTGACTCTCGTGATTTCTCTTAATAGGATAGTCTCACTTATGTATCAATAAATAACACCACTGGGGTGGGTGTGGCCACACTTACAGTTGCCCGAGCTATATAATGCCATTACTCTAGCAGCTCTTAAAAAAATAAAATTAAAAAAACCTTTACATGCCAACAGACATGGAGCTGTCACTCATATATAATTCATTGTGGTCTGAGAAACAACTTACTCATTGACTTTTCATCACTTTAAAATATTATTATTATTATTATTATTAGTATTTTCCCAATACAAATGTCTCCATTGTTGTTGCTGTATTATTACATTCATTAGCTATTAATTCTATATCACAATGGATTACAATTCATTCTAGCAATCTTTAATGTAGAAACTTGTATCCAATAATAGTTTGACTTAAACTACATGTTAGCCCTTCTTTTATTACAGATATTTATTTTTTATCATCAGCACTTTGCAACTCTACAAAAAATTCTTCAATAAACACTAAAACACAATAATATTATATATATCTGGCCTAATAACATGCAATTTGTTCTCATCCTCATAGGCTATCTTCACTCTTAGGATTCATTGGGAACTTGTCGGTAAAATTTTCGCACCTAAATGGAGCGCTTGACCACTTCTTGACGGACCAATTCTTGACGGGCTCAGACGTTCCCTGAAAAATGAAACTTTTACACTTTATGACAGGAAGGAGCAGACCTTGCGGCTTTATGGTGCACTCCACTCCCCAGTCAGCATCGCATTGGGCACAGTGAACTTTGTGTAGCTTGAAGATTGTGTTGGCTCTCAAGTAACGAGGCTTCTTGTGCACCTTGATGGTGTACTTGGGTTTGAAACTGTCTTCATGCACCACGTAGAGGGAGTGTTCGTGTTCATGTTTTCCAATAACACTAATGTCAGAGCCAAAGCAGGCAAACGCATAGCAGCCCTTGCAGAAGATATTCACATCCTTAGCTTCAACGCTTGGCTGATGTGGTGGTTTGCATCTTTTGATCTTCTTTTCAACAATTATTAAACTTTGCAATCTAAGCATGCTTTGCTTTGGTCATGCCACTCCCCCCTCTCTCAGAGGTGTGACCTGTCAGAATGCCGGGGCTAATACCAAGACGTTTTAAGTGGGAATCCTCAGAAATCCATTCTTCCATTCCTTTGGTGTGTTTCTTGGTTCGCACAAAGATAATTGCACGAGATTCACCTCCCTCAAACTTATCTTTGAATATGTCCCTAATGCCAAAGAGCATAGGATTTTCTCTGATTGGCAATCCCCCGAGATAACCAATCAAAGCTGAAGTTGCCCTTTTCCATTCCAGTTCTTTAGTAGTAGCTTTAGCATCCTCAGTGAGCTCCAACAGTTCCTGCATCTCTCTGATAGCATCAGGTGCACTCAAGTCCATGTAGAGACTCAGAGCAGTGCAGAATCCCTTCAGCAGCTTCAATCCACTGATGTAATCACGATATTCCTTCATTGGACTCATTTGCAGCGACTGTCTAACTTCCTGGACCCTCGTTTCATATCTTTGAGACCATTTCTCAAAAGTGCAGGACTTGATGTCTGGGAGATCGAGATCTGCCTCGATTCTTCTCATTAAGTCAATTATTTTAGTAATGAAAGGGTCGTTACTAATATTTCGAGGCTTCATGATTTTTCTTGTGAAAGTGGAAGACTTCATGCACTCTTGCAGCTCTTGGGAGTTCTCTCTTACCATCTTGATTCCTCCCTTGGCATCTAGAAGGGCCATGAGCTTCACCAAGTGGTCAATGGTCTTGGTTTCGTCTAAAGTTGGGTTTTCTCCAGCACCTGGCGATGCAGTCATCCCAATAATCTGCATAGAAGAGTTGAGCTCACCATCCATCTTCTTCTCCAAGTACATCTTCATGAGTTCAGCGTATGGGTGGGACCCAGTGGTGTGATGGCATTCATCAAAGACCATCATGCTGAATTTAGAAAAATCCAGCAAATCTCGTTTTAGTTCATTTAGAAGCTTCCCAGCAGTGCAAACGGAAACATTGTTTTCTTTGAAAGAATCGGCCACCCTGGTCCCAGATTCTCCAATATATGCCCCCACCTTAGCATTGGGGATACACTTTTTAATTTCTTTGGTTTGTTGCTCGGCCAAGTCTCTTTTATCGACAATGAACATGACGTGGCAGTTTCCCTTGTGTTTGTTCTGCTGGAGATGGTTGGCAATTATCAGGGCAGCTACCAGCGTCTTGCCCGTGCCAGTGGGAGCGACACATATGTAGTTGTGGCCCTCTATCCCTGGAGTGGCCAGTTCCACTTGGTACTTCCTGGGCTGTAGCACCACTCTGAAGTCAGTCTGAATGGAGACCGGAATTGGTAGTGGACGATGACTCATGGCAGAACCTGCAGAGATAATTGGGCAAAAGAATAGTCATTTCATAGGTGCTACTGATGGTGTATATGTGTGTGTATGTGTATTTGTGTGTACTATTGGAGATCCAGGTCTTATCTTGTTGTGCCTCCCAATAGAGAATTGTGTCATTTGAGTGAATCAAGGAATACATTAAGATTATGAGGGAAATACCATATACATGTGTCTACATTAAGTAGCTAGTAAAAATAGTTGCTTTATTAACTTACAGTATATATTTGGGGATTTCTGCTTGAACTGTGAGCTTCGTACGCTGGCTGACAGTGCCACTGATTTTAGATTTAATTGCACTCAAAGTTAAAGTTAATGACTGTGCTTCGCAGTTGGAGCTTAAATAGTTACTGGACTGGGTGTGTGAGGTTTCTGTAAAGCCCAATTTGGCCAGGGGAAAAACCTGGGCTTTTTTTCTGATACCAGGACCACAAGTGGGTGAAGACTTAGAAAGTATACATGGGCAGGGGGAAAAACCTGGGCTTTTTTGTTACCAGGACCACAAGTGGGTAAAGTCTTAGAAAGTAGCATGGCCAGGAGGAAAATCTAGGCTTCCCCCCCCCCCCCCCCTCCCAGGACCACAAAGTGGGGGTGCCCCATTGGGGGGGGGGGGGGGGGGGGGAGGAAGATACACCACTGTGTCCTTGTGAGACAAACCTCTTAATGCCAGTTCAATGATCCATGTGCCAATCTTTTTACCTGTAAACCAGACATTTACAAGGGATGGCTTAGCCCCCCTTTTAATAGTAAAGCTGGGGGCTAATTAAAGTTGCTTAGTATTCCTATTTTTCCCATTAGTTATTTTTTTATTAGTAATTGAAGTTCCTTTATGACTATTAGTTAGTTCCTATCAGTTTTTGGACTACCTTTAGTCAGTTAGTTTTAGTTTAGGAATTGTCAAGCACTTTAAATTAGTTTAGTTAGTTTCAGTTCATTTTTAAGAATTTTAAATTAGTAGTACTCAATTCATGAATTAAAACTTTTTTAGTATTTCAGGAAATGAAATAATAGTATGTGTTCAATTCTAGAATAGTGGGTTTTGCCCAGAACTATTCTTCACAAGCCAATTCCCTTACTTTGAACACTCATGTTGCAGCCCCACACTGTACTTAAAGTAATCTCCACACAGGATCTTCTTTATTCTAGAGGCTGAAGGCCAACCATTCAAAAGAGCAAGCTTGATAAATCTGTCCATGATAACTCAGACATTACATAGGGCATAATAGGTTCATTGTCGAGCATTATATAGCCAAAATATCAATTTTAGATACGTATACTTGATAGTTATTTTTGAAAGGACTGTAGTGGCAACAGCTACGTGGTTACCTGAACAGTTACATAGTTGCCAAGTGTACCTGAACATCCGGTACAATACCGGAATTATCAGGTCTGTAATGCTGCACCTAAATTGTAATTAGCCTACATTTGTACCGGAAATTTCCCAATCTGGCTAAAATCATGGCAGGTCTACTGTCCATTCCGTGTTCGAATGCAGACTCTGAGCGGGGTTTCTCGATACTTCGTAAGATTTACACTGACCAACGGTCGAATTTGGACCAGTCAACACTAGTTAGTTTGATGTACCCAGGATCTGATTTGTCCAGTGCAAGCCATTCATCAGGATGAAGCCAATCTTGACTAGCTGCATTGAATCCCATCACTAAAAAGTGTATCAAAGTCTTCTACCTCAGTTGCTTGTGCACTGTAGGAAGGAGTTGCAGTAGCTGTTACCAATGAACTAGAAGAATCTTCCAAAGTTTAAGTGGTAGATGCTAGTGAACTCCCAGAATTGTCATCAGTAGCTTGTTCCAACCATTACTAAGAGATGTTACTGCAGCCTCATCCCATGCTTCAGCTGACCAGAAAACAGCATCTTTGATCGTCAGCCTCTTGACAATCTCTGGAATGGGTAATGATGATGATTCATTCCCAATTATCGAATGATGGAGAAGACGCTTCTTATAACGTCTTTTCAAACCTTCCAGAATGCCCTGATCCATAGGTTGTATCAGTGATGTTGTGTTTGGAGGCAAAAAGATGGTGATAAATTTTCCATCACTTTGTCGATAAGAAGCAAACCTTTGGATTCAATTCCTGCCTGGCTGCAGTAGTCCTTCACATATGGAACAAAATAGCTATGAAACCATTTTTCAAAAAATGTTAGCATTCATCCATGCTTTAGACTGGGGGAAATAATGGACTGGAAGTTTGCTCATGTCAATGTTTTTGAAACACCTGAGTTTAGCATACTTTTATGAATAAAAGTCAATGGTAGCTTGAAGTTTCCAGTGGCATTGGCACATGCAAGCAAAGTGACCCTATCTTTTGATTTTTTAAAGTTTTTAGCTTGTTTTTCCCCACAGTGAACCAAAGACCTAGAGGGCATTAACTCCACCACAAACCAGTCTCATCTGCATTGAAAAGGTGATTCAAGGTGTAACTTCCCTTTTCGATTTCACTGAAAAGAAATGAACGAAAACTTTCAATGTTTGAAAGGTCTCCAGATAAGGGGGAGGTTCTACTGTACTTGGCAAGGGAGGATCCAGGGGGAGATTGTTAATAAATTTCATGTTTTGTTAACATATTTGGGGCCCTCCCTATCATTAGCCTGGATCCACCCCCTGCAGTATGAAATTCCCAACTACTTGTTTCATACACTTCATCCACTGATGCAAAACAGACAATATATACTTCCAATTCTACTTCATTTACATAGCTAGATGCCAGCTTAATGAATAACATAATAATAAGTGCACCTTATATAACATTGCTTCAGTACAGTAAAGTATGGTATGAGAGTGAAAGAAGATAGAGCGAGGAGACAAGGATACAGAGCTAGATTCTCAGGCTATTGGCCAAATCAACTAAACTAGATTTCTCGTCATAAGGATTGTCTTCGTGCTTGCTATCTGCTGTGCCATTTTTGTCTGAAGAGGTGGGTTCTTCACCAATGTTCTCTGCCTGCTCTAATAGAACCTGTCTCACAGAGGTCAGCGAATCTCCGTGCTGGTTCATAAGCACTTTGATCCTAGCTGCAATGGAAGATTCCAAAGATCTGCAGAGCATGGCAATCATAAAATCTACCATCTGCAGCGCCAGCAGGCCGGCATCTAAACGCCGCAGGTACATCTCAATTTCATCTTCTTCGGCCGCACCAGATTGTCTCATTTGATGGTCCGAGTCCTTGACCCGATGCTGGTACTTGAAATGTAGTTCCATGAGTCGATCCACCTTCTCAAAGTCATTCTCTACGAACTTGTTGACAAGACGATCGAAATGGCTACCTTGCAGATGCTTAAATAGAGACACAATAATGGAGCAGACATGTTCTTCGTGCTCCTTCTCCCCTGCTCCTACTTTGATCGTCTTCTTTGGCGTTTTCATGAATGCTGGGAAGACACTGCGAAGGCCGTACACTTCCACAAACTTCACACAGTTGTCTCTTCCTTCCTTGTTACACATGGCGTGGTCTAGCACCTTCAGGGCACTCATGCAGCTCAACTTCTTACCCTTGAGCATGAGTATCATCAGCTGCAGCCCCTCCCCCTTGAGGAACCTGTCTCGATTGGGAGCGAACATGAGCGCGGAACACAGACAATCAAACAAGTTCTCCATCAACTCTATCTCATTGGGGCTTGTGGGGTCTCTCTTCTTGTAGTAAGCCAGAGATTGCAGCAGGATATCGATCCCGTCACACTCGCCCAGCAGCTGGCGGTTCTTCAGCCCCACCTCTTCGCTGCTTCCTTGCAGTAATATGGCCAGGATCTCGGAGGCGTAGAGCTTGTTGTTGTCAAACTGTCGTACGCGCACTCTCTTGAGCATCCACGAGAGGAGGCCCTGTTCCCCGCCGACCACACACACTTCACTGTTCCTGATCTCACACATGTTCTCCACGATGGCGAGAGTGTTCTGGACTCCGTCAAAGTCTTCTCTCACCTTCTCATCCAGCCTCTCTAGGTTCTGCACCAATAGAGCTATCACCTATAATAATAATAGTAGCAGTAATAATAATAATACTAATACTAATAATAATAATAAAATAATAATAATAATACTAATAATAAAATAATAATAGTAGTAATAATAATAATACTACTACTACTAATAATAATAATAATGCTAATAATAATAATAGTAGTAGTAGTAATAATAATAATAACACTAATAATAATAATACTAATACTAATAATAATAATAATAAAATAATAATAGTAGTAGTAGTAGTAATAATAATAATACTACTAATAATAATAATAATATCAATCCTCTCTTAAATCAGACGTGTACATCTCTCTACCATGCACAAGCCACTCATTTACGAATTCTTACACCACAACTTTTGCTAATTTGACCACCGCTGCCAATTGCAGAAGTCTGAGAGACATGGAGAAGCCTAGGGAAGGGTGTAAGTGAAAGAGAAAGCTTGAATAAAACCTGAAACATCTTGGAAAAACTTATTTTCCTCGTGAAGTTGAAAACTATGGTCTTTCCCTGAGTAATGGTTAATTGACCCTCAGGTCCCAAGGTGCCCGGATGAGCGGGTCTGGAGTGCAATAATGAACAGCGGAACTGGCAGAAGTTATCTCTCTATAGTTCTCACTCCAACTTTCTTGAAGCCCAAGGTTAGTTGTTAGCACAGAGTGTGACTGAATACCTCAATTTGATTGGTCCGTTGCTTGAATCATTTATAGGACAGTATAATAATAGTGGACAATTAATTATTGGAACTACAACTAATTCCCTTAAAATGGTAGCTTTTGTAGAAAATACTTTCATAAAAATTTTAGTCTTTACTATATGCAGTACCATTGGACAACAAGCCCAAAGCTAATGAACTGGCCCAATTTGGTGTGAAAATATAACTGGTAAAGTGTCTTCAACTCCATAATAACCATTCATGGAACTTCTTGTGACTGGAAAAATAAAAAAAATAAAAAAATAAAAATAAAATAATAATAATAATAATAATAATAATAAATAAAAACAATGCTATAATACAAGGAACTGAAGACTAGCTTATGATTAAAAAATAAAAAAATATAAATAAATAAAAATTAACCCTTTGCGGACGAACGCGGGCGAGCAATTATGTAATTAAATACGCGCACGCCGTAAAACCAATTAGTTGCCTGAGACGGCGTTTTACCAGACAGTGGAGTTCGACACGTGGAAAAAGAAAACGGGCGAGTGTTACTTTTGTGCTAGGCCTCAAATAATCTGCCTCTAGCGTTGTAGCTATGGTAATTCGTTAGTTTATAGTTTATAGAGTTGTTTTGATACAAACTTAGTTGAAATTATCGAGGAGGCCATAGTTTGTTAGCTATTTATTTAGCTTATATTTATGAAAGGAGAAATCACACCCAAGTGTAAGTTCTAGTTTTAGTTTTCTTATTTCTAGCTACTTTAGGCCTTTACTTCTTAGTACATGTTCTATTTGAAAATAGCTAGACACAAAGTGTAGAAAAAAATATTTTTTTATTTAGTTGGTGCACTTGATATAAGTTATACTTATTTTATAAGACTTATTTTGTAGAATAGAGATTGTAAAATGTATACTATGTAAGCTACTGAAAGTTTTAGCGCACTACGCGCTCTGTAACTGTTATAACAGAGCAGGAAAGAGCTTGTCACGAATTCGTGACAGCCGTATTCTCTTGACGCACCCGGTGTGCCACAGATTCGTGACCATCGTACGTGCGCATTAAGTTACGGCGGTCACGAATTCGTGACGATCGTACGCAAAGGGTTAAAAAGGCACCTATGTGGGCATTTAAGAGATCACATAATCAATTTTCACTTATTCACTTCTCACTCACCAAATATACACATGACTATTTGTACACTGAAAATTATGTCTCATTTTACTCACTCAAATATATAAAAGTGATGATGATGAACTGATAATAATAATTAATAACAACAACAAAAACAAAAATGAATACACTTAGTTGAAGAAAAGTTAAATTCTTTCTTTCTCAACTGCCAAGATTCTGGCAACTGCTGTGGTACGTAAGCACTAGGATACATCATCACCATGGGAATACGTAATAACAACAACCATGGCTTCTAACCACACCTTAAACTTCAGCTACATTACAACCCTAACTATTACCATCTCAAGGATAATAGTTTGCAATAAACTGTTATATCTCCATCTCCCCTTTACCAAGTGGTTTGCATTTGCAACCTCTGAGTAGCAGTATACATTGGCAACCCTTTACCAAGCAAGTGATGTCTGCAAATATTAATTTCCTCTGATATTTGTGACAATTTATTCAATACTACATCCACACTCAACAGTATTTATGGTAGAGTAAACCAATAGAAAAACTAAAGAAAATAACTCACTCCTTCTTTAAGAAGTACATCTATGAGACCCTCAAGCTCCTCCTCATTCTCCTCCCCCTCGTCCGTGAGCTCCTGCAGCAGATCAATGGCAGTGATAGAAATGTCTGAGTTGTCGTGGCTAATTAAACCCAGCATGGTCTGAAGTGTGTTTGTCTCGGCAAGGATCGGGTAGTGCTCCGGGACAGTGGCAATCACATGTAGGCGCTGTAACTCCTCATTCAGCTCTATCTCCGACTCCATAAACTTCTCAGGCATGTCAGGGAACTTGACCCTCATCTCCTGGTTCTTTAGTACCTTCTTCTCAAAGCTCAAGAGCATTCTCTTGACTACCACGGCATCCAAGTCATCTCCTGTGAGAAGTAAATGAGTAAATAAATGGACGAGTGAACGCTTGCTTTATTCTCATTCTAATTTTTGGACTTGCACTAATTTCTGAGCCTGAACAGAACATGTCATGAGGACCATTACCGACTGTCAAATAAAGCATATTAATTGTGGCAATGAAGTTGAGACCCTTTACCATAAAGGTCAAGCCAAATTATAACTCTTGCAGAGGTAGCCCATACAATTGATCTTAGGGCAAATAAATGCTTTACCAAATTTCTGCAGTCTCAGTACCTCCCTGGGAGTAGCCTTGCTGTACATGAAACAATTCAAAAGCTGCACTAGTGTATATGCGATGAAGGGACTTAAGTTTACCACCTCACGAGCAGTAAAACAAATTCTTACCACTGATCATGTGTTGGGCAAAAGAGATATCTTATTATAATTGTATACCTGAATAAACACAAGCACTAATGTAATTACTATTTAGATCCTCTGCCACATTCAAATAGACTAGACACAATATTTTAATAAATTGGCAATGGCTTTCTGGCTTTCTGGGGAGACTCAAAACTTACTATCACTATCTTCCTCATCATCCATCTCCTGTAGAAGCCTCAACTTCTCCTCATCTGAAACGCCATTAAGTCCACTGGCTGATTCAGCCTGTGGCATTGAAGTCTCAGTGGGCTGCAGGGGAGACGGTATTGCTGCAGCTGGACGCTGGCTAGGTCCAACTGCACCTTCTTTCAGCCTCTGCCTGCGAGATTTTACAGAAGGTTGCAAGTCTTCCTCCCTCGCACGCTTATTTCCAGCCCTTTTCTGGGGATTGTACGCCAGTAGTTCGTCCAAATTCATTGTATAAGTATAATGTAACGACGATCAAAACCCATCTGACAAGAGAGAAGATTGTTTGATAAAATATTCTAATTAATACCTACTAACTGGGTGATAAGAAAGTACGCGCAGCGCGACAATTACCGTTTACTTGCGCGCGCCGCGCGGGCCCATATCTAGTCATCCTCCCACCACTTGCGCGTTTCCCCTGGGGCTGGCCCCCAAAACGCAATCGGGGGATTCGTGAGCTTCTTGGTTGCAGCTATTATATAAAGAAGGAAGGTAAGCGGAGCGAGATCATTCTAAAGTTTTGTGTTAGCTAAAAAAAATGTCTAATTTACCTATTGTACTACTTATGACCGTTGGTCTAACACAAGGTGAACTTCCATAGCTATCATTTTTTACACTAGCTAGCCATCTAGCTAATGTTGAGCTAGTTCACTCGCTGCTATGTGCAATTTCATTATATTATGATGAGCAATCTTATTTCTTGTGCAGGAATTTTAATACAACCTCCGACCATCAGCACAGGAGTTGGAGTAAACGCAAATTTTGGATGTATTTTGAATGGGCAGTGTCTGGATTGGGAATGGAGTGGTCCTGCAATAGAGAATGGAGCAAGTAGAATCACAATAACAGGTTCAATGTTGTCCATTTCAAATCTACAAAAAGAAGATGAAGGAGAGTATGTGTGCTCGTGCAACAACCAGCATGCTACAGCCACTCTGAGTGTACGAGGTAAGATCACAACGGTAAAATACACTTGCAAGAAAAGAAAAAAAAAACTTTTATCAATTACATTTTACTTCCTTTTTCTTTGCAGTGCCACCATCAAGTGCACCGGATTATCGTTTAACTTTGCAAGAAGGATCGACTGGACTTATACCATGCAGAAGCAATCCTGGAGATCCACCTAAACCAATTGTTTGGAAGTTCAAGAACCAGCTTCTGGAAAGGCATGAGCAGCTATCTAATCTCACTATCAAAATTCAAAATGTGATGATGGAGGATGCAGGCACTTACACATGCGGATTTGATACATCCAGTGGCTTCCTTCAGTCCAATATCTTTGTGACCGTGGAACGCAGACCATCCGATATCACCTTTATTCTACCAAGGGAAGTTGTACTTCATTACGGTGACCCCTTGAACCTGAACTGCATGGTTACCAACTCCTCTGTACCTGTGAATGTTTCCTGGACTGTCATGGTGGGATCACACTCCCAGAATTTCATGAGCAGCCATCTGAACTTGGGGCCGGACCAAGTCCAAACTGGAATATATCGCTGCAATGCTCACAGTGACCAAGAGAACCTCCACGAGAGCCACGACGTGCATGTCATGGTCAATGTTTGGCCTGTATTTTCACCGGCCAGGGTAGAAAAAGCTATAGTAGTGCCTGCTGAAGAGGGCGAGGCTTTAGGCGCTGTTGAAGATACTGTGACCACAGCACCTCTCATCGATAGCACAACGACCATCTCCTGGAGAAGAATAGATAACAACGAGCTGGTAGACTTTGGATCAAGACTCTCTGTGAAGTGGAAGGGGAATGAACTTAAGTGGTCTATTGATTCAGCGACTCTGGAAGATGATGGGACATACTGTATGAACATCTCCAATGAGTTTGGTTCTACCATGTTGAGGGTTATTTTGACGGTCACGGAAATTCCCAAACAGAAAGTTACTATTCAAATATTGGATAGCCCATCTTGCCAGTTTCTAGACGTAAGTATAAATCAAATTATGTACACTATCTGCCCCCAATTATACAGATTTTATTTGACTAATAAATTGTTTGCTCACGTAGGATCACACAGATGAGCTGGCAGGAGCTATAGCCAGGAAATATTTGCTATGCTTGAATGATTGCAACAGATCACTTGTGAATACACTGTTGGATTCACTCAAGGTGGATTGCAAAGAAGATGAAGAAACAGCTCTCATTTCTCTAAATATCCCCCAAAAACACATCAAACCAACACTAACCAGTATCTCCTTCGCAATTGCTGGGAAAGAGTTCACAGGTACAATACTGTCTAATTCTCCTTCGGAAATACCACCTCATCGGGGTCCCAAACCCGATGTTGTTGTTCCCATTGCTGTGACGGTGTCTTTGGCCATCATTGTGCTGGTAGCACTTGCCATCACACTTGCTATCATTAAATGGTGAGTGCTTAAAACTATTCGTTATTGCTCTTATTTTACCAACTGTGGTGTTTTACCAGTGTGATGCATTGATTCAGAATCAACCACTGAAGTGTTTTTTGTGTGTGTGCCCTTCTGGCAAGCATTCTAGTTTCCGTAATTAAATTCACGGTGTCTGTGAATTCAGCATTTAATTGGCACTGAGAAAGAGTCCCTCAAAACCTCAAGTATGCGTGGTGGTTGCCATGTGCGACAACAGTTGTAAAACAATGATCCATGAAGTGTCTAGATAATAATTTGGCTCTTGCCAAAAAAAAAAAATTCTTATCAGGTCTCAGGATTACTATAACATTTTAATTTTAATCATAACTGGACTTGATGATTCAATATATACTCTTTGTATGTGCTTTGTAGTAAGAAGAGCGGTCACAGTATGGTTAACCCAGAAGCACCTTCGTTGGGACAGCAAGAAGTTGTCACCTCAGGCTACAAAGAAGGCAAGCATGAGGTAGTACCTGTGCCTCCTTCCTCTCCCATCCGGCCCGCCAATGTACCGGTCACACCTGTGCTAGTCCAACCTCAGCCGTCTCAGGAACCAGCAGCCCCTCTGCCCCAGAGCATCTACATCCCTCCTTCTCCGGTACCAGGCACCCGAAAATCTCCTCCCCGTCAAGTGACAACTGTGGAACGACCCAAGCACTTGTACATTCGAAGCCACTCGTACAGCCACTCAACGAGAACTCCGCCTGATCAAAAATCTAAGCCCTAAAGAAAAGAATTAGATTACAAAGAACCGAGCAAGCATGCCCTTATTTCTAGGAATCAAAAATTTTTAATGGCTATTTCAAATTTTCATCCCCGTAATGTCATCATCTGGTATATTTCATTTTTTTTAATTTGGCAACATTAATTTATATGGTATATATATATATATGGCACATTTATTTTTCAAACCTCCTGGTATCATGTCCTTCATTAATTAATTTTTGTGCACTTCTGATGTGATGTTTATGAAATAAACTACTTCTAATCCTACACTATATGTGCTGGATCTCATTGCCAAATGCAGCATACGGAAATAAACAATTAATTAATTAATAGACCAAACAGTAACGAGCTGGTATGTAAGCATGCATGCACACATACTTCACCAGAATTTTGCGCAAGATCTACATAGAAAAGTAATTTAATGTGCAATTTTTTTTTTTTTTAAACATATAACAGTCAATTCACAGAGTTCCAACATAGAGATAACTGACACTGAGAAATGCCAGCTGGTAGGAAATGATTGACGTTCAAAATATGATTCTAAATATAGACATCTTGGTGATGACCTCATAAAAACACACTTGGCCAATGACTCATGAATCAGTTTGTCTTAGACTTGGCCTTGCAGCGTCTGAGGATGAATGCCACAACCAGCAGAGATACAGTTGTCAGAAGGAGGGAGAGGATAGAATACAGATCCAAAACTGACAGAGACTGTAGCTGAGACAGAACTGAACCGGTCTGAACGCATAAATAATTGTAAGGTAGCAAGCCTACAAACACATATGTACAACACTCTCTTTAAAACACACTCACAGAGGATGTGGATCAAAAGTGAATTGTGGTATTCATAGAGGAGGACCAATGTGGGGGTGGGGCTGATAGTGGAAGTGAAGGAGGCTCTCACACAGTCAGCCGCTGTTGCATCAGCACTAGGCTAGGATATATTTAGAACAGTGCATATGAAGCAAGTATTACAGCATGTGTATAAATAGATACCATCATCAAGTGCCTACCTGTGATCCTACCAAGTGAACGGGCAGTTTAGATTACAATCAAGTATGCACAATTACATTCCCACAATCTCAGCAAGTGTGCTTGCTGAATGAGGCATAAAAATAAATGTTGAAAATGCACAAGGACAAAACAGTCAATATATACAATAAGCTATGGTCATATGCAGGAGGAAGTATGTGACAATTGATTCTAATAGGAGCAGTACAAACAAGATATATTCTTGTTTATATTTTTCCCCTTCCTGAGAGGCAGAAGTGGTTTAATAAAGTGAGTAGACGACATACACGCCACCTTTGTAATTAAATTTAGACATACAGCTGATACTCCGACCACAAGACTAAAACAAACAAATCCTCTCCTAATTGATAGTTGGCCAACTGAAAGACTGGACGTCCCTGGCGGCATACACAACTGGAAATAAAGTGTGACGAGTGATCCTTTCCCGCCAGTCATATCAGAATGGGCTAGTTTAGATGATGTCATAAATATGTACGGATATCATTTGAATAGCACTCTAAACAGAATAACTACAGAACAGCTCTAGCAGTCATTTGACAATAGTTGTTAAATCCAATATTTTGTCTCACTACGAAAGAAGGGTCTGAGTACTAGGTAGAAAACAACAACAACAACAACAATAGCAACAGGATATCAACATCAAATAGTAGAGTAATCAGTAACTCTGTAATAACATGTGGGTTTTGTTTCCCTTAATATCCTGCCATTCTATTTACATAATTTCAATCTATGAGATGAATCCTGTTGCTACTTGATATGCCTGTGAAAGTCATGCTATTTGACCTATAAGAATTCCTGCAACCGTCCTATTGATCACAATCAAAACTATGGCCACTCCACCAAACACAAGGCATTCCAATTCACATCTTAAAAAATCCATTCCCAAATTTATAAAACTCAATTCATACGTCTTCAGTTTTTTTACATCACTATCCATCACGTACATATATTGAAAATATTTGTCGCTTCACAAAGCTTCCTATTCCGACATAAACAGCCACACTCATACGCATTCCTTCTCTTTCCTCCTATAGCTACTCCAGAAAAGGAAAAAGAAAGAAGAAAAAAAATAATGATTATCAGGGAGTATTAAAAAAAAATTGATCATGAATAACATTATCACCTACTTAGCTGAAGCAGGCTAGAGCAAGGGAGACACCCTTGCAACAAATGAGGCAGCCAACTACAAACACTGTGAATTTGATTTCCTTTGGATCTCCCAAAGCTAATTCAAAGTAGATTCATAACTCAGCTGTACAAACTCATTAGCATTAACACGCACGCTCACACACACACACACACACACACACACACACACACACACACACACACACACACACACACACACACTGACTGCAATTAAAAAAAAAAGCCTTTAAAAAAAATCGGTTTTAATTTTTTTCCTACTTCTCCAGTACCTTTTGTCCTAGTGGCATAAAAGGGCAGGAATTTATCGCAGCCACAACTAACGGAGCGTGCTATTGGTGAGCAAGGTGGGAGATCATAAACAGTCTTCCTCTGCACAAACATCTGAGAGAAACTCCAATACACGTACCAACTGGACTCCTCCAGCCAGCTAGTCTAATATGGCAGAAGGTACTCTCAGCAACTGCAGGAGTTCTCTACCAGGAATGGAATTATCCAATTAAAACCAATAGGATGGATAAGTCTTCACCCAGTTTATAATAAAGAATGAAGGAAACTGACCGTGAAGAAGACTCAACAGACGTGTGCAAGCCATTTATTTTTCATTCACTTATGTGAATCTAAGATATATTCACTCTTTCTGCATCCCTACGTTTCTTGAGCAAGACACTATATTTTCAACCTAGATTACACTTGAACTAGCAACTCCACATTAGAAATCTGTAACAATCAATGGTACATTACTTAGAGGTACAGGAGTGAAAGAAAAAATTTTAAAAAATCTTCAACTCCTACTAATTTTACAGTCTACCATTTGTCACATACAATGTAGATAACATGAAAGCCTATAGGTGCATGATTATCAAACCTCTGCCTGAAATGACATTCCAGTTCCATGCAGCAAAGACAGGATAGACAACACATAGTGCATTTACGTACATGTAAGTAGGCCGAAATATGTAAATGAGTATTTTTACATCTTCAATAATTCCTTAAAAAATACCGGATACCCTGGATCTGCAGTTGACTAAGTTCTAACCATGCATAGTGAACGATGACTAAAAGTCTCTTTATATTCATCATTGGTAAAAAGAAATTCAAAACCACTGCTATGCATATAGAGACTCTTCCACCAGGACAAAAGCTCTGGCACTTACACATGCTATTAACTACTACCCCCTTTACTTACTGACTTGCAACCTGGATTTTCAAAATGGTGTGGTAGAGAACAAATAAGGAAACTTAGATAACTACCAATTATCAACTCAGAAGACTTGGCAGATAATCACAATGATTAGTTCGTTATTCCTTAAGTCATCTTCAGATTGATGGGTCAAGGTTTAATAAACTGTTACCTATAATTTTCACTATAATGTCACCAAAAAGGTGCAAGTGAACATCACAAACTAAAAATCATTGAGAAATCTTTATAGAATATACATTACCAGCCAAGATACCGGCAGTTATGTAATATTGTCCCCAAAATACCCTCCCAACCAAATATTAAAGATTGGAATTCTTTATTGAATCAATTAATGGCACAATAATTAACGAGCTCTTCTAGGTATTGATACCATGTACTATTAACCCAATTATTCAGTATTTCATTAGGTAATGCAATTAAACATTCTCTGCATACCAGCTACTGGTGAGTACAGAGGACAATGGAAGAGATGGAAATGCTTCAGAATATGTCTCGATTCAACATTGGCCTTGAATGGTAATAGCAAATGACCCTGGGTTAATTAGGGGAAATTATTGAGTAAATCCTGACACAGCCGGCTGGGCTACAATCTAACAGAACTTCTTACTCCAAAACTAAAATACCCACCCGGCAACAAAAGTCATGCGAAACCAACACCGAAGACAGAGAAAAGGAGAGTTGGGGGATCGCAGTGTCTGGTGGAAGAAAATATAAGTCCCCATCACTGGAGGAAGTGAAGATGCACAACAGCATAAATGACAAACAGGAACTTTCACACGCAAGGGGTGAGCATGAAGCAGTCCCAGACAATGTGCTCAGCTAGCATATCCAGAGTGCCAGGGGCTTACAGTAATCCCCTACCAACATGACGAAGCGGAAAGAATCTAAATTTAAAATCACTAATTGGACAAATTCAGCAGCAATCATAACTCCCCAAGTTAATCATATCAGTCCCCAGGCCAACTGCACTAAGTGGTAGCAACGGAAAAATACCTGCCGTGCCAGTGGGTGAGTGAATGCAGCTCAAAGGAAATAGGGAAATGCAAGTAAAATGTTTGTGAAGAGATGGCAAGTGGAAACGCTATAGCCACTCAGGTATCACCATCCACACACCAAATATAACCATCAGTCACTGTATAGAAATGCCGATGTCTCTGTTCTACTAGTTTGTTAAAATAGACTAGACTGTTATTGAATGAAGAAGAAATTCAATGTTTTATATATCTTTATTTCAATGTTTAGATATAAAACTCCCTTCGGTTACATAACTTCATTCCTAAACTGACTGAACTTAAACTCTTGAATAATCCAGACCTGCTCCAAGACTAGTTCCTTCATTCCAATAGATTAACAAATTTTCATGTTTTAGTTCCAATAGCCAACAAAAAAGTATGAATTCCATCAGTAACTCTCAGACTGCCTAGTGTTGATTGGGTATGCATTCTAGAGTAGGCTCTGCACTGTGTGCACACCCAATCCTATGGATAGGAGGGCCATAGCAACCTCTAGACTTCCATGAAGGGAAAAGTTCCTTCTTGGCCAAATACATGCCACATCCCAAATCACAGGTGGAGTAAATAAACACACTCGGTGCCCAACTGACCAAGCCTGGCTTCTACGCAGCCTTTCATCTTGACCCCACTGCAAATCTCCGTCGTCCTCAGCAGCCCCCTAAGCTGCCAAGTTCACAAACCATGCACCCAATAAGTCTAGCAATCCCAAAATATTTGTAGTTAGCTGTTGTTTGCTAGCACATGTAAGTCTTCCATTAATGCAAATTATCTGCAACGCACGCATACATACCCACTCTCTCTCTCTATCCCTCGACTGCCTACCTGTAGCAACTCAGGCACGAAACCCACGCTGGAAAAGACTGGTTATTTTGCTACGTATGCCACAGGGAGGCCCTGCATCTTGGCTAAAAAAGGCTCTGACCTACTAGGTGTGGGCTTGTTTAGGAATAGGGCAACTGGACAAACAATAGCTAGGGATGGAAGCAGCACTAGGCCATATTGAGGTGTAAAGTGACCAGGCATTGCCAGACTTAAAGTTGTGCTCTCTTAGCCAACCAATTTTTCCCTCCATCCTGCCCACTCAAACTTTTCCTTTAAACCCTAGGGAGAACTAGAAATGATGCAACAACTTTCATAATAATCCCATTTGCAATAGATGCTATTATAAACACTTTGAAATAACAGTTACTCCTAAAAAAAAGTAGCTACCAAATTGTAATAGGTACAACTACACAAAAGTAACAAAATAAATAACAACTAAAGCTCAAATGTTGCCACTAAACAATAGTGCTATTGGTATGGCTGCTATGAACACCAGATGTTTAAGACACGATTTACCGAAAACATGCCCCGAACTTCTAAAGCTCAAACCATGGCAGCCTAAGGCGTACGCTGATTCAGGACTTACTGGGAACTTTGTGTTCATCGTTGGAACGTATTGTTGGAAGCATTGGTGCTAATTGACGCACTTTCATGTTAACGTCTTAGCAAATGATTAAATCACATTCTTTCAACTATAACATTTTACAGAGCTGCGATAAATAATGATTACAAATACTTTGTAATATGACCTAGTATTTAAACGAATGAACGAATGGTATCTACATAGTCAACTCACTTACCTACCAGTACAGAGAGGAAGAAGAGATGCAGGGGAACTCCCAGTATGGGAGAGAGGATATTGAGAAGCCAGTTTGGTGTCATGGGCAGAACTCGAAGAGAAATAAGCAAAAACAGTAAACTTCCATTGTCCTCATTTAACTGTAGCACACGCACACACAAACAGACACAATTCCACATCAATGTATGGAGAAGCAAACTATTATTTAGGAGAACTGCGGAATTCAGTAAGCAAATTTTTTATAAAATATATTGTGGCTTCTTACAAATTTGTGATACCTCTTCAATCTTCCTACATTGAAATATTGCAGCCAAACTTCCTAATTATTATGACTCCTATACCACCACAACCCATGTCACACACCTAGCCACCTCGCACCTACCAAATCACTCCCACATGGTTACCTACATCACGAGCAGTCTCAGCAACCTGAACTTTGTGTGCGTACATGTGTGCATGTGTGCGTGTGTCAGCGTTTGAGTTTGTACTGCTGTTTACATGCATGTATGTGTCCATTTATGTGCCCATGTACCATGTATGCATCCATGTTGTTCCTGTCCACATGTATGCATCCATGTTGTTCCTGTCCACATGTATGCATCCATGTTGTTCCTGTCCACATGTATGTGTGCATCCATGTTGTTCCTGTCCACATGTATGCATGCATGTTGTTCCTGTCCACATGTATGCATCCATGTGTCTGTGTATATCTCAACTTCTGTGTCCATGCTTACGCATGTATACACCATGTACCAACATTGACCCCCCACCAGTTCACACACACAAACACACATACAGACAGGTCAACAGTGCACAGGAAATTGGCAAAGTCCCTGGTGAAGCACAAGGATGCAAGAGCTCACGCAACATACTCTTGTCACACGCCCACACACACCCCTCATACACGCCCCCACATACACACATCATGACCACATTTCAAGAAGCTTCTAAGCACGCTACATACTGGCTCACTTAAAAAAATCCCCTTAATAATACATCCCCGTCACTACTAATGTGGGCAACTCTTTGCTTCTTCCCCACCCGACTCCATGCTGAGCTGGTGCTCGTGACAAACCTTCTCTCTCCCACTTTGATAACCCTCTTGCCCACCCTCCCTTTGTCATCTTACCCTAGTATTGCTTGAACCTTACCCTCCCATTACTGCTATTTCTATTGGCTAGCCTCTAGTTCCAGAAAACCGATACCTCTCTACGAGCTATTGTTTGTGATCTTCAAAAGCTCAGACTATCTGTTTTTTAGTAAACTTATTTTGTGACAATCTTTCAGCCATATAATTAGAGTGTAATCTAGGCAGTCAGACCTCCACGGGTGTAACGAACCCCTCCCCCTCCCCCACATACGACACCCCTTCTCAATTACCACACCCCAAATCCATCCAATTACAACCACCCCGTGATATCTAATTTAAAATAATTAATAAATTAGCTCAACACCAGACAGGAATATATAAATCAATAATTGCTCAAACCCCTCCTCCTTCATACAGTAAAGCAATTTAAATTCCACACACAATTTAATCAGTGTAAACCACAGAAATAAAGTTGGCACTCCTACAATTGTCATGGTACGTTGACTGGAATTGATAATTTCCAATAAACCAATTTTGTTCTATATCTTATGACATACTATGAAAAAAATAACGAATGCATCTACATAAAAATGAGCACCAGACAAAACACCTTAGGGTTAAAGTACCACTAATAGTGTATTCCCAAATCTTTAAAAAGAGAAAATAACTTCCAAGTTTTTATTTAATAAAGCTTCCATGCAAGTCAGCAGGAAAAATAAACAACAACAACAACAAGCATATACCAATCCTACTCACAACCATACCTCTCCTCCTCCTCCTCCACATCCTGGTCTGCTCCCTGAACTCACTCACAAACAAGGGGCAATTCCTAGACCTTGCTCAACATAAGAATTGTAATGGATCCACAGGTGAAAGCTAGCATGCAGTCAACATTCCCCCTCTCCCTCCCCCCCTCATTAAATTGGGAAAATAACAAGTTTCTTTGTGTCCTGCGCAATACTCAGATCATGATTCTTATTACATTGAGTCTGACCACAGTACTACCAAATATAGCCCCGTCTCCAGCACATTGCATATGGCTGCTACAAAGGCCACCAACAACTCTGGCTTGCAAATAAACAAGAAAGAGAATCCCCTGGTAAACAATTGTGAATATACACACATATAAATACATTTTACATATTTCCGCGAAGACTGTGGGAGACGGTGAGGATGTGCCAAGTAGATTTATAGCAGACCCTAAAATTGCAATAAGGGATTCATTTGTATTCTAATGTTAACCATGGATACCGAGTCTTTCTAGTCTGGCCCTCCTCCCTGTAACTGGAATATCTCACATTACAAACTTAACTGGCCAATCAAATCGTAATGTCCTGCCTACTCACATCGACCATTAATACCTAATTAATACGTGCAGCTTGGACGGAAAAGAGCCATTGAATGATAGAGTCATCTTGTCACCCAGTGAGGCATATTCTAACGATACAGTGACAATAGAAACACTCATGCATGAGTGGGAAATTTCCTATTCCTTTTCTACCAGTCCAGCAAAGTAAATAAATGAAGACAGTAGCACTTATTCAGACAGTAATGTTTTGCAGGGAAAAAAAGTTCTTTATGCCGTCATCTTGTGGAGATCCTGATAAAATTAGTTTCAATAATGGAAAGTTAAGTTGTAAAACGTAATGTGAACTAAATCCTAATAGGGAGATAACACATCAATACCTGGTGAGCTTTATGACTTCCATCCTATTTAGGCCACACCTACTCCCACACCCACCTTCCAGGAAGTAAACATTAACCACACATGACTTCCTGCAACCATCATTGTAAGCTCACGAGCCAGTTTCTCACACATCTGATCCCACCTATCAATGGCTATATACAGGGCACATCCCATAGGCAGTGCCATACATACACCGGCAGTGCCATACATATACCGGCAGAGCACAGCCCTACGGCTGTAAACAATACCCACTCATTACTCTACTTCCAAGTGAAACTACTTGGAGAGGAAACAGCCTCTTAGCTCAAGTTCTCAATATGACCAAAAGGTGCGTTCTTGAAGTGGTACTAGAGTGAGCACAATTAACCAGCTGACTGGGCCACCAGCCGTTGAAAGAGTTGGCCTCTCTCCAAATTGCGTCTTGCTGTGGTTTATATGGTTCCACATTGCTTCATACAAAACCGATATGCTACATATACTACCGCCTTTTGTAGTTATAATATGAGGTTTCATCAGAAAAGTCCACTATAATTTAATATTGTAAAATTAATTAACGTAGAATATTATTTAGATAAATAAAATAAAATAAAATAATAAATAATATATATATAGTGATCAATTGCATGTGTGATATTTATTTATCATTTATTATTTATTTTATTTATTCATTTACTATTTAATTATTTATCTATTTATTATTTATTTTATTATTTATCTATTATAGTGATTAGTATACCTATATCTATCTAATTGTACTCACAGATGTCAAAATAAAGTTGACCTAATGTTGGAATTTCACACCAATTAATCAGCAATTGCACCTCATCAAACTTCCAGTCATATTTCCACTAGGACCTTATGCTCTATCAAATTACACTGGCTCCACAATGCCCATGGGGTAATTGTAAACTGCTATCATTATAATTGTAAATTAGTGCACTGAATAACTTCTCAACCCAGCAGCCTAATCTTACAATCCAGTAGCAGGACAGGTGAGTTCCTCGCTCACTTGGATATAAAATTTCTCTCAATTTTCGTTTTTGATTGACTCAATCGAAACCTAATGTTAAGAATTCTCACAAAATACTTCATTTATAGCATAAATTATATTTTCAGCTTCAGCAGATTTAATAATAAGCAATAGTAGTAGAAGTAATTGAGAATTCTTTGAAGTGCATACTTCACAATACGTACTACGTAATGTGTGCATAAAATACCACCAAAAGATGTATATCCATGTGTGTGTATTTTGTGTGTATGTGTGTGCATGTGTTGGATGGTTAGTGGCACGTAAGTTTTTTTCACAAGTCTAATATTGAGAAAACCCACCATCCATATAAGTACAAAATAACTTGCTTAAAATCAGAACAACTTAGATAGCCCCCCCCCCCCCGCCCCCCACCATTGTTGCACAAAGTGTGAACACTAACCCCACAACTGTCCAGCTAAACACCAAATCACACGGAGGTGTCTACAGACGGAAACCGGCCAGTGACTATGCCAACCTCAAGCATCTAATCAAGTGCGTGGGCATTGAAGCCGGCTTGTCTGACTATTTGCATCTGAGCATGGGTGATACACTGTAGTGCTGAAACAATGCCATCGCACAACAGCCCAAACAATTGCAACATAACTGCAAATGTACAGCGTCTGCGCTCCACGAGCACACAGATACAAACACTGCAGTTGTGTGGAACATAGAACTGCTGAAGAGTAACCTCCAAGACTAAACAGGAGCCAATTCTCCATAGAAACCGCCACTTTCCTAATTTATGATCGCTACCAGTCTGCCTACCTGGGCTTGTGTTTATTTAAAAAAACAAAAACGAACATATTTGTTTCTAAACTGTAGGTTAAGGCCTAATTATTGGCATGACAACCAGTCAGACATGACAGTGGTATGTGCCTCACCAATCTAGTTACACTCCAGTAGCAGCTAACACCGTAGCCTTCTCTGTTGATATCTTATCACTTCGAATGAATCTCAAAATTGAGTTATTCAAAATTAACTTCTTGTCAAAACAGGAAGAAAGCATCACCAAAGACAACTGATGGTCAGAGTTCCTACTTGGATGAATCAACATCCATACCAGCTGCACTGGTCCCAATAGCTCGTACATAAACTTTGACACTCACACATGTGCTCTTCACTATCACTGGGCCTGGGTGTGGGGAGGGAAAGGCCCGGGAAGCCAGCGGCCAACAAACAAACACTATTGTTCCATGCTCGTTATGTAACATCACAATGCCCACAAAATGCATTAAAATAGACAAAGAAAAAAACTAAAGAAGAAAAAAAAAACATAAAAAAAAAAGAAAAAAAAAAAGGCTCGTCAGTTTTCACAGTTGTGTGGTGCCAAAATGGAAACAAAAAAAAATCTGTCCAGTTCAGACTATTATTGACTATGCATTTGCCCGCCCCCATCCAATGGCAGTCAAAACAGCTAATTGTACTCGTCAAACAATACTTATGCACTTGAGTGAGACAACTACCTCAACTTGGCAAACAGACAGTTCTAGCGAATAAACCAGGCACAGGGATGCCCTAACTCCAACGGATGTAAGACCATGAATTAGTTATAGCGTAAACAAAAAACTATATTAGTTTCATAAAACTTCACTACAGAAAAAATATATATCTGAATATCAATTTAATTTATAATGTGGGTGAACTCAGGATGCTGCAGCATCTTGTACTTTGGTCGCCACCGGGAATCGAACCCAGGACTGCTTGCTTTATACATTAATGCATGGGTCAAGATAATTAATTTATAGCCAGCTAGTACTAAATAGCTGGCCATAAAATAAACATAAGTCTTTGCAGCCTTGGATAAGACTACTATAGGCAAACCTAACTCCCAGTAGAATTGTCACTAAAAACATGTTTATTCACCCTCATGTTACCAAATTCTAATAATCATATGAAAGTTGCTAGATATTGACCGAAATGTCTGTTTATATTTATTTAGTGTCTGGTGAAATTTCTAAAGACATCCACACTTGGCTAATAAGTAAAAATGAGTTGCTGGTTGGTAGACTAGAAATCTATTCAACATCCTCTAGTCCCATACTCATTTATAATTCAACATTGCAGCCCATGCAAAGTTATACCCATCTCCTCCCTTCCCCACTTGTTCAGTATTTCATTAAGTTAGTATACCTATAGTACCACAAGCTAAGTTCCCAGCGTACTATACCGAAAGCTAAGTTCCCAGTGCCCAATATACCCTAATAGGATATAATTAGTTCTCTATTAGTTAAAGCAGTCATAGAATTCTTAGTTCTGTACAGGAGAGTACAGGATAGTGCTGGTCACCCTAGGATACACTAATAACAATGAAAGAAGCGAAACTCTCAAAAATGTGGAAGTAGCAAACAGCTTAACTGTTCTACAATTAAATATTTTGTAGGAATAGCCAGAAATGTTTAAAGGTATGAGATGGAAAGGTTGTTAAATAAAACAAACGTAAACGGTTGCCTCATTGCTGGAAAGCATGCGTTTATAACAAACTTGAAAGTCAGTCCTGTTAAGACAATAACAGCATAATAACTTCCAGCTTTGCATACTCTACAATGTTGACAATATCAGCCACTTGTAAGTGGGACTATAGGAGCATCTCTAATGCAATTAGGTCTCTTCTAACAGAATGATAGAAAACCAGATCAAATACCATCTACTCAATACTGCAAAAGACACAGCATCTCTGTTTGAGCAATAATGAGCCATACTTAGTATACAAAGGGAGGGAGGGTGGATCCTGCTAGTTTAGCAATTATGTTCATACCTCTGGTTTGTTGAAAGATGGACAACTTATAAATATCTGACTGTACATTCAATCTGATTGTCTTCAGGATACAACTGATGACTCTGAGGCTCAGAGAATTTTTTTGAAGCACTCACTATAATAATACAAGATGATTTATAAGCTCTGAGTGACATGCAGAAATCTGTATTAGGTTTATTTGCTAACGAGTAGTATTGCTTCACATTGAGTGCTCTATCAATTTATTTTTATCAGTAAGGGAACAAAAGCTCTTCATGTAACAACTTAGGACTGATGACTTGATCCATTAAGTTAAATACAGTGCTTAGTAAGTCTAGATCATCAGCTGGCGTTTCATTTTTGTTAAAATTACAATTTCTGGCCAATTTCAGAAAAAAAAATTACATGGTAACAATGAGATTATATAAACTCAAAAAAATTCCTCCATGAAAATTTTCTGCATTTGTTTTACACAAAATCATTTTACTCAACATAATCTAAAAGTAAACAAACTTTAAATAATGCTGAAATTAGTGCCAAATTTTATAATAGTTATATTGCTACATGGTACAACAATAGCACAAAAATTGTGCAGTTAATTGAATAATATACACACATTTGAGGCACGAATAATACGGGATTTAAATTAGGCTTAGAATGAACAGTTTTGCGGAGCAAAGATTCCAAGTATCCCCCGAGATAAAAAATGATCTATTTCAAGATAGTAGCTTAAAGATTCAGGGGTTCATTTAGGAATTAATATAAGGGGGGTAAGATTGATCTTGCGCTATCTCACGGGGTTAGAAGAGGAGATAGGCTTCAATCACCAAGACAGGCAATCACCTCCATTGCTCACTTTTTAACTTCAACCCCTCATGCAAAACAAGGAAGATCTCACTGCCTCCCTTCCTCACAATTAGACCATCATTGCTTCTATGCTCCCCCATTTCTATGCAACAACAGGAACTACTTATTAGAATGTCTAAAGCTATTGTGTGGGAAGTTCAGAGACAAAGCATTCTCAGTGTATTTCCACAAAGGACCATGTCTAAAAGCAGTTTACAGCAACTAAACCACAACAGGAATTGCTAACATGGATCAGTGATACAATATTACATTACTGTTTGCATTCTTTACAAAGATAATCCCTCTCACAAACACGCAAAAAAAAAAAAAAAAATCCCAATAATGGTATTTTTCCAGGAAATAGAATAAAAAAAGAAACAAAAAAAGAAAAACAAGAAAAACAACAACTCCAGACCTGCATAGTGAGACTAAATTTGATACTCCCTTAAGAGATCACATATTTCAATGACGTAGGTCTAGCCTCATACCAGCCTCTGCTTTTCCAGCCGCCAATGTTTACTGACATTGCTAGCTGTGTCAAATACCAGTGCATGTAGGCTCGTTATGTAACCTGATAGCCCCAATATAAGCTTTGCTCTATGACCACAACCTCCTGCTGCAGCATATGGTGCCTCATAAGATCCGAAAAACAAAACTTGCCTATTTTGACAGTTTATTGTTTAATTAATGCCGTTTGGTTAATGTTTAAGGGTTGGAAAAATGAAGGGAAAAAATGGGCAAAGGGAAGGCAATGGTAGGGACATTTTGTAAACTGTCATATCGCATTTCTCCTAATTTCACATTTCTCCAAGAATTCCAGTTCATTGTGTGCAATAGGGGGTACGTACATTAGTTACGCGTGTAATTCTTACATGAGATATAAAAATTACCATATTTACAAACATCCAACACTTATTTGAAGTATCGACAATGTATTACACAACACATCCACTAAGAATAAGGAATATATGTACATATATAATAATATATATAATATATATATATATAAACAAATAAATAAAAATTTATATATGTATTATACATATATATTCCAGCATAATTCTAATAAACTTTTAACAACTACATATAGCAGTATGCAATTCAAGCCTCTCAATAGTAATGCAATAAGGCTTACTACTCACACCACATCTGAGCTACATTTCCTCGACTGGTACCGGATTATAGAACTACTGGAATCAACAGACACACTTGAATGGCTTTGGTGTTTGCCACAAGATACTGCACCAAGTGCCTGCGCCAGAGATTGACAAAAGCCTCAGAAGGAAGAGGGGAGGAAGGGACTGTCCTGGGTCTCTTGTATGAATTCACACTGGCAAATGGCATCTTTTCCCCCAGACTATTGTAAATCTGTATCCTGTACTACACCAGACCACTAAAGGTGATTCCGTTGAAGGAAATTAATACACCACATCAGAAGGGCCATGACATATATCCTAATTATATATATAGGAAGAACGGAAGCTTCAAAATAAGCTAGATATATTATATATATATATATATATATATATATATAATAGAAAAGGTGGGGAAACATCACGGAATGTCTGTGTGATCACACAATCAGCTCTGCCCAGTCATTTCCGCATTGGTCAACAACAACTTCACAATATTGACACAAACATGTCAACACAAGGGGGGAAATAAAACTAGGGGAAAAAATTAAGAGCTACTGGGTATCTTAGAAGTTACCAGGTCTGACCTTGTCTTGCAGTGGACGGATGTGTTGGTTGAATCTTGACACCACCAAGTCCCTCCCAAATGTCCGAGAGAGAAGGTAGCAGCAAGAGGCTCCAGTAGCACTGAGCACGCTCACAAGGGTCAGACCTACCCAAAGACCAAATAAGGCACCGCTGAGGATATTCTGCAAGAAGAAAAACACAGTAATCAAATTAATGAATTATAAATAGATATTTAAAAAAATAATAATAATTTAGTGAACAAAATAAAACACACAAAAGAAACTTTGTTCATCAGATCATAACAATCAGGGTTTCATACAAACTATGGGAGCAGTGGGATCCTCCCCCTCTACATTCAGTTTTGCCCCCTAAATTTAGTTTCACCCCTATATTCAGCCATGCCCCCCACTAAATTTAGTTTACGCCCTAAATTTGTTTTTCCCCGACTGGATTTTTATAAGTATAAGATGTGAAAATTTATAACCTTACTCTACGTTTGGTTTCTTTAAAAAGTCCAACACTTTTTCAAAAGACAAATTAAATAGTGTTGACACCCTCTTTGTCAGTTTTTTGACTCGTACAAAAATCTATCTCCCCCCCCCCCCCCCCCCCCCTCCCCCCATAGCGAAAAATCCTGTATGAACCCCGGATAAAATTGAAGGAATGATAGATGGGTTGTTTTTTCTTCCTGCCATAGCACATATAGCATCTTAAGACACCAGATTATGACTACCACATAGGGGTTCAACACATCTTATGAATTTCCGCTGTTTTGAAAGAATTTTTCCCCCATCCAAAAGCACAAAATCAGTCTGCAAGACTTCGGCACGCCTTTGATAATTAACTCCGACTAAACTAAATCCCTATCAATTAAATCCACCTGAGCACGTACTCCTCCCTTTGTCGTAGTCTCCCACGCTGCAGCTCTGTGACTGGCTAGCTAACACAGTCTCTAGCACTCCCTTTTTCCCCTCACACCTCTCTTTATTCACACACTTTGTCGGCTCTTACTCGTAGATTCACATGAGACTAAACACAGAGTCAAACGAGAGAAGGCTTCGAAGCTCTTGTCACATAAGGGCAAGGCCTTTGGCTAATATAGACCATTCCCTCATTCCTTACCTACTCGTCGTAAAGCAACACAACAGTAAACACCTGACCGACCTTAAAATGTACCAAGGAGACGTCTGAGAGTTGGTTTACGTGTCTGCTATTAATTATCACACTTCCCTAATTATTTCCCCCAGTCCTGAGATTCAGTGTAGAATTTAGACCTTTAATTCTTTAGTAAGTTACCAATCATGGTTCTCTAAAAGGAAGCAAAGCATAAAGTCCACTCAATCCACCTGTAAGAATGTTTGCCATGCTGTGGGCTGCAGTCTTTAGAGAAGAATTCCATATACAACTCGCCGGTAATTCTTCTTTCTCTTTGACATGAAAGAGGTTCATCTTACAGAGTACACAAGCTGAATGTGTGGATGTTCACGAGAACCCTAAGCACGCACAGCCTCATAAAGATGTCACAGGCTAAACAAGAGTTATGCAGACCACACTCAGCTTACCATGGGCTATGTCTCCAATATTGAGTTCAAAGTTACATATGCTGTAAACCAAATGAAGTCATCCACCCATTGAGCGTGTGCACAGAGTCTCACAAATATCACTATTCCTCACTCTATTCATCGTTTATCATAGACGCTGAAGTCGGCCATTATAAATATTATACAGGCCTTAAAAAGCACAAGACAGGAATCATCACATGCTTATGAAAAAGAGCTGAGACTCTATGCTCACACAAAAACACCATAGATGACCAAGAAGAAACATCTCGGTGATGCATTCAGTGTGAACGGATTTCCAAGAGAACTGGTTCAAAAATGTCTGTCAAATAGAAAGAGAAACCCTACCTCAAGAGAAAGTGATGAAAGAAAAGTCTTGTGTCTACCATACATAAAAGGGTTGAGTGAAAAAAAATTGAAAAAACAGTCAGAGATTTAGACATCAAAGTAGTATTTCACACAAACCAAACTCTAAGAAGGCAGCTATCAGAAGTGAAGAAGACTCCCAGGCACAAACACGAGACGTGTATTCCATCCCATGTGAATGTGGATGTGTCTACATAGGATAGACAGGGAGAACGCACAAACAAAGTATCACTGAACACAAGCCTGAGCAGTCAAATTAAGACATAAACAATGGCATAGCAGTACATGTACAGTCAAACAAGCACGACATAGTTTGGGAGGAGGAAACAGTGTTATGCTCGGAACCACATTGGACCGAGAAAATAATAAAGGAAACGCTCCACATCAGGGCAAGCGCGCACTACATGAATTTAGACAGTGGTATGACCATTGACTCAGGCCCTCTCTTGTCAGTTTTAGTACAGCTGAAGAATGTCTAAGAACCGAAACGTTCTGAATTATAATAAATTCTTTACTGCATTCAATTGCTGAATAATATTAATATATTTATAATCATCAGTATTGTATGATTGTTTGCTGGTTGGTTTTTGTAACTGCTGGTTATTTAATTCAAACTTCAGCCAAATGTCTACTTTTAATGTATTATTATAATATACCCACAGTTCCAATAATTGATTCTGGAAGTAGTTTCAAATTGCTGTCATTTCTATGAATATTAGCAAATATTTCTTTGCCCAGCATCAACGACAATACAACACATGAAAGCACACCTTCATAAAAACTTGTAAATTTTTTTTTCCAGATTCCCTATCAAATTCACGTTTCAAAATGAGGCAAAGGGTACTTCAGTCTAGGAAATGCGATACGTAATTATTATTGTATTATTCTAAAGTAGCGACAGCATTATAGCCCATATAAGGATTATTTTACAATATCCTGATAAAAACTAGCTTCACTAGTATGGTTGCCTAGCAAACACTCTAAGATCAACACTCACCATACTTCCTTCCCATTCCTGATACCTGTCTGTGTACACTGCTATAGCTGATACAGTATATCTCTAGTACTTCATAAACTATCATAGTTAACTAACACATTACAGGATATACCTGTTGATTACAAGAAAAATAATCACAGTTGCTTTTTAAGCTTAACATCAAAGACTTGATAGATTTAGCTTAAGAAGGTGTTTTTCCTTTATCCAGAGTCATGACAACAGACAGGAAATTTAGTGTTTCAGGGACTAAAAATAAGGAAAAGAAAGCAATCAAAACGGAAACCGGTTAGAAGTGCCACTACCTAATAATACCTATCTTAGCACATTCACAAAATTAATATAAGCCTTTAAAAAGTTGCAACAGGGACTAAATTTGCTTTTACGAAGCCTATGTCGAAAGATTTCTTATATTGCGGACAATCTTATTTAGAGAAGAGTAAAAAAGTTTTGATGTCACTGGAAAAAAGATTATTACACAATAAGTCATTTCAAGCAAAACTCTACTACCAATAGTATCAATAATGGTCAACAACCCATGTGTAAACAAATCATATCATAGTTCCTTTTCAAATTAAAAATTTGATACGCTCCTGACCCAAAACCACTCTGCACCAAGCGCAATGAAATAGAAGAAACCCCTTCTACTTCCTTTCCCATACAAATATATATATATAAATTCCTGTAGCATGCACTTCCAAAAATGCTAGCCATTTACAAGAAAAGTACTGAAATGAAACAATTCCCAGTAAACTAAATAATAGCATAATCCACATTGATGAATTGGGTAAGCAATGGGATATTTCCACCAACTGCTTCCTGCTGACCTAATGAGAACATTGACAGAAAGTCCACAACTATATGCAGTCCTAGACATTACAATCTGTCATTTTTGGTCATGCTAAAGAGAAGGAAATGTTAAGAAACAATAATATTTCAAGGAGCTTTCTACGAGTCTCATGATGTCTTGACATAATAAATACAACTGCAAGACTTTATTTCACTATTCATGTTCATTCAGGAAACAATCAAGACAATCAAGATATCTGCAGAACAACAACACATTTCTTCCTTCTTTTTACATGTAATCCATGTCTATGATTAAATAAAACCTCAACAACATAAACACACACACAAAAAAACAACACTATAATGCCCTCCCTTTCCCATAGTTTTTTTTGTTGTTGTTGTTGTTTTTAATAAGGTTGGGGGCGGGGAGGGGGTGGGGGGTTAATTGCTTCAAGCTGGGAGAAAACAAAAAAAAATGTAATAATTACAATCAAGCAAATTACCAATTAACACTGTATGCACCTACACATAACTAAGAGACACCACTTCCTATTATTGCACACCACCCAGCGTACAAACAGGCACCAAATATGCCACCGCCCCTCCCTTCGCCTGTCCACCCAACACCTGTTACAACTTGGGAATCGTAGAGAGGTTAAACTTGTCATAACTCCAGCGTGAGACGTGAGCTCAAAACAATAGACTGGAATAATAGCACGCGTTGAACAGAACAACAGCAACCCAAGGGGGATTCCACAGGCTCAAGCATAGTACTACATGTCTCAGGATACTCCGTGGGACCTCCCACTTCAACCCCACACGGACACACACACACACACATACATATAATATAATACAAGTACATAAGTACAGAAGAAAAGTTCCCTTTCTGATCCAATAACAAGAACGAAGGGAAGCATTCTTTGGCACGATCGTGCAAACAAGCAAACAAACATCCCTCCTACGAACCGCTCCTAGCAAACCCCCTGTAGTTCCTATGCACACAGCGTCATCTGGGCCACACAGGGGATCAGAATTCCATCCATTCCACTCCACAACCTCTGCCTGTCCCTTGGTTTTTACCCGCAGCTCTGCTAATCCACTTATGCTCATTAATTATCATCCACTCTTGACACCTCCAAATATGGCAGCATGTTGTACACTTTGGACACCCCAGCTTGAGCCACCAATAGGAAGGAAAGCAGGAGAAGAGGCAAGTGTTAAAGTATCTGTTAGAAACAGCACTTCCTACACAACGTGAAGGTATTCACACCAGCAACTCTCTGAGCCAAGCCAGGAAGGGACCCCACCCAACTTCTTCTATGTACTCTTCCAGAAAAACACTTAACACTCCGTAACCAAACTACTTCAAAACAAAAAAATAATTAACGTTACTAACTATTGACCCGAAGTAATGGGATAGCAAAAAGAAAGGGGGAAATTTGTCCATGGTTCTTAGGCCAAACCACAATTAAGAGGCCTCATACTACGGTTGAGGGTAACAAACATTCAAAGTGAAGTTTGTTTCTTTAGAACTGGATCAAGCTCAGTCCAAAGTTTTAGATTTTTACAGCCTATCACCAAAAAAACTTCCTCTATACAACAAAGTGTTTAATAAGCTAATCCAACTATGCGAGTCTTGTTACGTCATTCTTAGTTGAGTGCTCTCCTTCATAATGACTTATAAAGGTCTGAGATTAGATAATAAGTTTGTGTATGGTAAATGATATTCATTAAAACCCAAAGCAAATAAATTTAGCTTAAAACAACTCTATAAATAACTACAGAGTAACCATGTTGCCTGAGTGGAGACTACCATGTAGTGTGCTATGAGGTGATAATTGTTATACTTTCGTTCTCCTGATCTATGATGAGAACTTGCAATACTGAGCACAACAAATCTCATTTTGTGCAAGACAAAAGCATACCCACCAATTTACCTTTGGTTACAACCAGTATCTATTGACCCCACAACAACATAAGACACCACAATGAGTGACACACCGAGATAAATCTAATACTATGGCCAGAAAAATTGATTACTGGTCACTACCAATTTTAGTCCTTTTTTTAGGACACCAGAATAGAATACATTCTGGCCCCCCCAGAAACCACATTTATCACTAGAAACCCCAGTTGTTCAAATTGTCAATGTATCTAGAAATCACAGTACAAAATGTGAATTACACAGGGAATTATTTAATCATCCAGAAATTGATCAAGGAGTTTTCCAATAAACAAACACCTTTTTAAAATAGCAAATTGTCCACAAACGTACCCCAATACCTCCCCTCCTTCCAATTTTAACGGAAACACTAAAAAATAGCACCATAGCATCTCTTGCTTACGTAATCTCACATTTAAAAAAATCCCAGGCCACCCATATACAAGGTTTATGCATCATCAAGTGTCCAGCATGGAGTTGTTTATTTGTTCAGAGTCGAATGCCACACATACTGTAGGCTCACTAACCACACCAAACACTCACCCACACAATAAGTCCCTCCAGCTCCACCACAATCCCTTGTGTATGGGCTCTGTGCTCGGTCCTTGAAGCAAGTCTGGCTGCACCGCATGCATACCAGTCCTGAGCCAATGGGTAAAGCACCCACGACACAGCTGCGTGGCCCAGTTCAGCACAGTATGTATTCTGGTAAGACAATCAGTGATTTGTGCCCATGTATGTAACCTCAGCAACACATTGATAGTTTCTAGTATGCTCTCAGTGCACCACCACTTTGTACCAAAAGAAGGGAAACTGGATAACTAAAAATATATTTACGTATTTGTTTCCAAAAACAAACAAAAAAAACAGACAGAAATTGTGAATCTTTCACAAGCTATACTTTAATTGTTAATTCATTATTTTTTGTTGCATTCAATTCCTAATAGGTGCTACTTGTAACCTACATTTCATGTACTTAATTTTTATCTATAAAAACTCCACTCGCAATAGTACATATATTTTTTACTGGACGAAAATATGTAAAAAAAATTGTAGGGTGATTTTTTTGTAATGGGTTTTACAGTTACTGTTGGGACATACTTGAAATTGGTATATTGCACCAGGAAATATTATGATACTTCATCCCTTCTCAATGAATAGGATGATGAATAGGATGAGGAAAGAAGAAAATTGAAAGAAAAGATCAAAAAGCAAGGAAAGAATGAAGAAGATAAAGTGAGAAATGGCCTAAAAGAAAAAATCAAATCGTGGAAAAAGAGGTTATAAATGAGTACCAAAAAATGATAAAAAGAGAGAAAGAAAAAGAATAAAAAAGTGGGGTATAAAAAAAGAATAAAAAAGTGGGGTATAAAAAAAGAATAAAAAAGTGGGGTATAAAAAAAGAATAGGCAAATAATATTACAAAATAAAAACTTTCCTACCCTATTTTACATTTGCATAAAACACAAACCATCACACAGGCCTTTTTAAACACCATCAATCTAATGCTGATTAATTACGATCTTAATCCACCCATTATTCTCTATGACACCATCTTACTAGAAAGAAGGACCCAGGGATCGCAAAGGTCTGTTTGTACAAGTATGCCACAATGAAGAAACCCAGTACACTGTACCAGTTCTCCTCCTTGAACTTCTGCAGCTTCCCAGCTACATCTTTCAGCTCCTCCAAGGTTGACGGGAAATACAATCCTCTTTCTCCATCCACTCTAAAAGTAATAAAAACTACTATATAAAAAGATAATTACTCTTTTTTCATAAAATAATACTAATTGTGTATAAAATCTTGTAACTAATGTATAAGCTAATGTTGTGCTAAAATTGTGTTGAGAGCACACTTGCCTAAACTATGAACCCTAAACTTTATAATTAGTTATAATTGCACCATTACAGTACTTAGCAAGTACTATATGTATAAGAAATATTTCAGGAGTATGGTTGGAAAGTTTTGTAGTTTTTAAAGGTCGAGATAGCCTCTCTTTTGAACTCTTAAGTATTAAGTGAGTATAGTGCAGGTCAGTCCAGAGTATTAGATTATTACTCATCAGCCAAACAAAAACCATGTAATGATAGGGGAAGATGCCTCACAAATAAGGAGATGAAAATAGGAAACGTTTAGTACAGCGAAACCTTAAAAAGTAATCACATACTCGTTGGGCTAAACCTTATGTCGTATAGAATTTCAAAATAAACACCAGTGGACAAACATCACCATATATCAACAAATAAACTCCTCAACTTAAAAAAAGGTCAGAAGACCTACATACGTATTGTTACTTGACTGTGACATTGGATACAAAAATAGCCATCCTGGGGTATCAATTAAAAGCATCCTTACTACCTACTTCATCTATAGGAAGGTTGCTAAGAGAAGCAACAAGAACTATAATTTGCCCCTACAGCTACTAATCTGAAAATATATAAACTGTCACGTATATACTAAACGCAAATAAATAAGTCAACACATGGCTATACAATGAACTCCCCCATGATGAATTACAAAATTAGTAATCCATCGAATCTGTTAATCTCCCGAATTCATTGGTTCCTTTTGTTCACCCACAATATAATACACAATATACACTATTCAATGCCTCCACAAATGGAAAACAAAAAACTGCAAGAATGTCTGCTACTAAAGCAAAGTGCCACATTGGTCACTCTTAGGCCATATTGAAAACTAGGGACTTATCAGTGGTGCTTTCCTTGCTCAATAGCAAACATTGTCACAGTCAGAATAACTGAATAGAAAGTGGATAGACCAGGATCTGGATTTTCAAAACAATGGTGTTGAATTTTTCTTTCTTTGCAGGCTGTTTAGGAAAGAGGAAAATGAAATACACATGATATGTTTAGAAAGTGGTACTTGTGTATGTATGTATGTGTGTGTATACATGAATTGATGTCTACATGACCCTCTTATGGTTTCAAAATACAAGCCAACATCAAGTCAGTTGTAAACCATTACATCAACTGTTCCTGCCAAACATTTTTATAATATGTAGTTTCCTATACTCAAACATTTACCAATTAAGACTGTAGCTCACAACTCCATCCCACTTGATGGTCGATGATAGACCATTATTATATGTATTGATTGCCATGTCAAAATTAAAACCAAAAAAGTATTATAGGCCAATATAAAAAGGTCTTTATAAATAGAGATATTCAATCATCAGCTGATAAATTAATTTAGTGATACCACTCTTTTCAATTAACACAAAAACTTAACATTCTATAGAGCCAAAGAAATTAAAGCGTAATAAGAAATACCATTCCCATATTTAAATATTTCAACCAAACATAACAACTATGTTTTGATGCCAACACTCGAGATATGCTACAAAAGAGCATAAATGCTCGCAATGATGCAATAGAATGAACTAAAATGGAAACACTGAAGTGCCTGCAGAGTGATAGTACCATTGTTGGCTTCCCAAGGTAACAATAGAAATGGCGTAATTCTATATGGGCTGCTAAACAGTCCATTTCGAACAAAATATTTGTATCTTCTCACATGCAGTAATTTAGAATTCTCCAAGTACTAAAATACTTCCGAACTGCGACACAAGTCTGCAATAGTCACATGATTGCATTCAGTTTGGACCTCAACTAAGCATGTAAATTTATATTTTCCAGTATTAAAACATTTGTTACTCTAAATTTGAGTAAGGTGTTGTATGGACTAAAATAAATTATACCTCAAACGTGAGCTTACCCTCCAGTAATTTTATAGGAGAGAAATCGACCCAGAATATAGATACCACCACTAGCCAGGCAGAATATTCCTAGCAGACTACATACAGCATACAAATGGCCCCACCGTTTCCCAGCTATACCACCTCGAGATGGCATCGCCAAGGTAACTCAAAGGTTAAAGGTTAAACCCTTTACCAAACGTAGCAACAAAAGAAATGGACACTGAGGAGAGTGAAGAAGATTTCCAGTCAACCCTAGAAGGTCTGACTGCCATGGAACTTATGGAGAAGAAAGACTCCATAGAGATGGAAATAAAAGAATTTACTGAGCTTCTCGAAAGTGTAAGTCAAATGGGCTGGTTTGGGCTATAGTGCATTCATTTCATTTTTTTAAATCTAGCAACAGAGTGTTGGTATGCACGGACCATTGGTGGACAGAGAGGGATTTCCCAGAAGTGACATAGACATTTACTCAGTGAGAGTGGCAAGGAATAGAATTATATGTAAGTGCCCAATGGTGTACATTTGTGCATATATTTTTTTTATTAGAAAAGGATGTCCAGCAGTCTAATGAAACTCTACTTATTTCACCTTTGTCAGTACCTGTAAAGAAAATAGACTTAATTGCTATAGTGATTTATTTGGCTTTTTTTAGAGGGGCACTATGCCATAAGCAATGGGTCCCCTCCCCCTCCAAAATTATTATAACCTTCAT
>WLWD01000637.1_pt1 | contig 148536 bp, 57 predicted proteins | sample 6712731 | NCBI WGS metagenome assembly WLWD01 (sample SAMN12718690, study PRJNA576275) | sponge metagenome | isolation source: marine sponge | host: Mycale hentscheli | place: New Zealand: South Island, Marlborough, Capsize Point | collected 2014-11-01
GACTTGAATGGTTGCTCTGCATTAGACGATGTCCAGTGGACAATGTGATTAGTATATGCTGTAGAATTCCTTTCAAGTGTAATTCCATTAGGAGGATCTGGTGGTTCTTAAATACAGGTTGAAAAAGTTAGTACAAAATGAACAATATCCTTAATAATAATGTTCTCTGTTAGCCAACTAATTCCTTAGGTATTAAAGGCATTTTCATAGCTTCATGATGATAATTTCCTTAATTCTATACATCTCAATCGGGCTAAATTTATTCTGCACACCAACGATTACAGTGCATTTATGTAGATTTGAATACATACATAATTCGCAAAGTAAAACAGTATTGTAGATCCAAGCATTTGATTGATAAACTGTCCTTCTTTTTTTGAAATTTTATTTGCATGTATTGTTAAGTGGCAAGGCATGTTTGGGAAACAGTAACTAGAAATATTATATACAAATAGGAATATTTCAATATTACTAGTGCCAATATAATATATCCAGTACTGTACACTTTAATACCTTTTAAGAATGCTAACTGTGTAATTGCAAATAAATGGTCTAATGATTAGAAAAAAGAATAGGATAAAAATAGTGACAATAAATGACGAAAGTGTAGCATTTTTCAAAATCATTCTGTGGAGAAAATTAGAATTGTACAACTCTCTGTGGTGCCTATATTGAGCCAGTACTGTATTTCCAGTAAATTCCAGTAAAAAATATGGACACACAGCAATTAATACTTTAACTATATTTATCATAACTTTTACATCTTCTACTTGCTCTGTAGTGAATGGTCCTCCATATCTTTGTTTTCCGAAGTATAATCTAGATGGACGTTCATCATCACAATACGTGAATGCACTTCTTCTAATTGGTTTTTTGTGTTTGATGGCAAAGGACATAACACCATATACTAACTTGTAAGGATTTCCTTTTGTATTATGATGTTGAAATTTAGAGCTATATTTTTCTACCAGGAACAGTATGATCACTGAAAAAACAACTGAAACACTGAAACAAACATCAAATGCAACGATACTTCCATTGCTCATAAATATAATATTGTTGTGTACTTTCCATCTGAAATCAAATGGGCTTTTATAAACTTTTATCACTAACTCTGTTAATTGTTCTGCTAATATAACCATCACTAGGTAAAAGTCAGACTTAAAGGTTGGATCATCTCTAAGTTGCTCTATTCCAAACTGGACAATATTTGTAATGAATAGTACTCTTCCAGCTAAATAACCTATTATTAAAATTAATAGGAAGGAGACTAATATGTCAAATTTGTAATCTTTAGTATTTGCTATTGACCATATGAAAATCCAAAATAGTAAAATGAAGAATTCAAATACTATCATAAACTGAGTACTCACTTTCAAGACTTTGTACTGTCCATACTTGATGTCTGCTAAATATCCTGCTAAAGGAGAGAGAATTGCAATACTAGCTTCTATTGTTAATAATAGGCCAGTAGAAATGCTATTTGTTACAGTTAATACAAAAGCGGGGTCAAAAATTAAATAATATATTAAGCTGTTCACCATTTGCCAGGACAGTATCCATAGCACAGCTTTATGCTTAGTCCAGAAGCTGTAAAATTGAGTACTCCAACAAACCATATTCATCATTTATAGCTTTGATGGTTAACTTACGGTATTAATCGACATGATATAACGTCATCTGTAAATAAAAGTTCGCAATCAATAACACAAGGAAACAACTGATGAAAAGGTATGAAGTTGTCCTTTAATACCCGCAGAAAATTAAAATTGCTTAATGTATTTCCTTGAAATGAAAGTGAAAATTACTTTCAGTATTGTGATGATAAACTAGAGTTAGATTGCTGCAACAAACTTAAGGTTGAAACACCTATTAGACATTCATGTATTTACTTTCAAGATATACACTAAAAGTTTATTTCATCTTATTGGACATTATTTTGCTTAACTATAACTGTCAGATATAAAATGCTGTGCATAGTGAATTTTCAGACAAAGTTTAAAACAGGCCAAACTCACATGGCATCAAGCTTTACCCTATGAACATCGTAGTCATTAAATTGTGGTTATTAGTGAGATGCACATTGTGCATTCGAGAAGTCACCAGGTATTTCAACAAGGAAGATGAAAACATAAGTAGTTGTGAATTAATCAATTCTAAACTGAAAAAATAGTTATCACTCAATGTTCTAAAACTGGCAAGAATCAAGCCATGGAAGCATCATGCCTATTGATGATTACCCGAGTCGAAAATGACAGAGTTGTTTTAAGTATTGAAGTATCCTGGTGAGGTAGAGTTTGCAGCTAGAAATGTGTCAAGAATTGGGGTTGAAGTCTCATGAACCAAATAGAAGAGAGCCAAGTTATGATTACTTGATATTCTTACCGGATTACAAAGTATTTGTTGTAAGAGCAACTGCATGAATAGAGTTTAATTGTTTATCATGACTGGCTCTGAAGACCAGCATTTGCAAGTTAGACAATCAACTTCAGTCTTAGCCTTTTGGTAACATACAGTACCCAGGGTTAATTGAGGTGGGGGGCATGGGGTGCGGTTGCACCCCAGTAGGTTTTATATTGCTGCTTTATATACATAGCACTTAGTATTATTTCAGAGCAGTTGCCATGAGAAAAAGGGGCTGATTAAGTGACCACATGATCATTATATCAAATTTCTAACAGCCAAACCTCTCCTAAAGTATTGTCTTACATAGTGGTGATAAGCTTGGACGAAAAATCAGGCTCTATGAAGAATCAAATTAATTATTTATACCCTTTTTGGGTTTAATTAGCCGAGCTGCTTTTTGCAGCTGGTATATGTTATTGTTCTAATAATATGTACATAAACATAAATATTATACACATATTATATACATGTAATTATAAATGTTTGCCTATGCTATACACAACTGACATTGAACATTCGCTCCCCCAAGAAATTTTTTTCTAGAAACGGCCCTGGCACCCAAGGGTCATTTTGTGCTAATTTCAGAACAAAGAACATCAACCAATACACACAAATACAATATATATTATGACAGAAATTGTGTTATCATAATAGAGACTATGTAGTGCGCAGTCCAATTTTTTTAATACTACATGAGCAAAAACATGTCCCAAATTGTGCATAGCCAGTCTGATGTGACATCTACAGTGATTCTCAATTCACCACATGATGTTAGCCATGCTATCAACCATTGTGATGTCATTACTTCAGTACAGTAATGTTGGCACAGTATGTGATATATTCTCTAAAGCAGTGCATTTCTTAACTACTGTTAAATGCATAAGCTTGTTCATTTTATGTAGTCTCCCAAGAATACAATTTATTGAAGTCAATATGATTACAGACTTGCAGTGTACAAGGAATTGGGACAAGCATAGTGTTTCCTATTCTATCTCTTTTTGATATTGTGGCTGTTGATTCATAACTATCTGATTGTTGAACACTCCTAAATACTTTTATAAACATTTAGTACAAAGCACATAGTATTGAGAATAGCACAGCAGCCACCAGTTCTGTTTACCAAAAAAATGCAGTTTTGAAGTATATTTGAACGTGATTTGTAAACAAACTACTACTGTTGTCTATATGTTATTTTTCAGTTTTGGTTTAGAAAATGCTTGAAACAAATTTTAAAGGAAATGTTTTGAGACTCCAACAGGGTGTTTTTAGCAGTTATAGTATCACACTGAGTCCTATATTTCATTATGTAATACCGCCTAATGGTAAATAAGTATTGTAATACAAGTAGCAAAATGAAGAAATTCAAATTGTATCATAACTTATACAATTTTATGTACTCCTTTTAGACTGTTCATACATGAATTCAGTAAAATAAACAACTAATGGAAAAACAATTGAAGCAGTAGCTTCAACAGCTAAAAATCTAGCTATAAAGATGTTATTCTTGAATACTTCATAAGAATGCTTTAAAATTAAGTAGTATCAAATCATTAGCATATGCCAGGATAGTACAAAAAGTTCAGCATTAAATCTAGTCTACATCCAATTAGTATATCAATATATCTTGGTCAAACATAACAGCAATGGAAACCTTTCTACAAGAGGATATAATTATATGATAGCTTTATTAAAATTTGTATCCAGTCGATTCCCATGTGTCAAAATACAGTTTGTTTGTGTAAATGTATATTTGTACTGCCAATACTTCAAATCTAACATAATTATAATTACGTTTAGCAATTACCAATTTACTTGTTATTTTTTTGGCATGTGGTAGTTTTAGTCCATGAAAAAGGTATTAAATATAAGTACACTTTGAAGCCATGAAACTGTAGTATTATAGCTCCAACATCATATAATATATCTACAATCTTCAGAGAACAAGTAGTTTTCAGTTACCTGAAAAACTTGTACTGTAGACAATTTATTGCATTCATTGTGTTCTCCAAATTCTCATTACACTTGTTCAGTGTCTGGTTTGTAACTCTGCTTGAATCATATTAATATTTATCTCACTGCTCTGTATTACAAAACTCCAGTAATTTATAGCCATGAGTGTGACTAGCTATTAACAGTACAACTAAATACACAAGCAGAGAGTGAGGGTCTAGACTCATGTTATTACTTTTTTACTGTTACACTAGATTATAATTTTTCACTCTTTGTAAAAACGGTATATTTCTAATATTGTACGACCCAAAGGTATAGAGTTTGTAATAAAAAGTTATCTTAAATTTAATAATATCATTTACATGAATTAATATAAGAACATATCAAATTAACAATATGCTATGAAAACATTGGAATGCTATAATAAGTAAGTACAAAGTAAAATACAATGAAACCTCATATTTTGAAATCAATTTTAAATTCACAAACTAAGTCCACTAACTTCACCAACTGCACAATGTCAATAATAACACATGTTTATCACAACAATAACTAAATATCAATTTACTCATGAAATGTGTAATAATCTTCAGCATATTGGTAGACATTACAAATATCTTCTCTCTTACGATAGCGATATCTGTGAGCTGTTATCATAAACAATATCAATGTGATGACTCCAATAACGAAATAGATAATCAAATAATGGAATGCACAGCCAAAACTGAACTTTTTACTGAGAGAAAAATGTAACAATATAGTAGAGATCAACCGCAACACTGCCCTACTGAAATAATAGAGTCCAAATAAAATTCCTTTCATGTATCGAGGACTCTGACAGCAAATGAATTGCCAAACTGCTATGTAGAATAACATTTGACTAAATGCCAAACAAACTTGTAAAATAGTAGGTAATAAAAACTCTGGTATTGTTACATTGAGGTTGTCTATGGAACTAATATTGACTATTAAGCATGAATCTCCGAGGGAATAATGATTGTTTCTGGAAATAATGCCACACACTATCATAACAAGTTGCATAAAAATTCCAATGATTAAACTAGCACCAATCCTTTTAAGAATGCTAACTGTGAAATTACAATTAAATGGTCTAATGATTACAATAGAGAATAGGATGAAAATAGTGACAATAAATGACGAAAGTGTAGCATTTTTCAAAATCATTCTGTGGAGAAAATTAGAATTGTACAACTCTTTGTGGTGCCTATATTGAGCCAGTACTGTATTTCCAGTAAATTCCAGTAAAAAATATGGACATACAGCAATTAATACTTTAACTATATTTATCATGACTTTTACATCTTCTACTTGCTCTGTAGTGAATGGTCCTCCATATCTTTGTTTTCCAAAGTCTAATCTAGATGGACGTTCATCATCACAATACGTGAATGCACTTCTTCTAATTGGTTTTTTGTGTTTGATGGCAAAGGACATAACACCATATACTAACTTGTAAGGATTTCCTTTTGTATTATGATGTTGAAATTTAGAGCTATATTTTTCTACCAGGAACAGTATGATCACTGAAAAAACAACTGAAGCACTGAAACAAACATCAAATGCAACGATACTTCCATTGCTCATAAATATAATATTATTTTGTACAATTCATCTCAAATCAAACAGGCTTTTATAAACTTTTATCGCTAATTCTGTTAATTGGTCTGCTAATAGAACCATCACAAGGTAAAAGTCAGACTTAAAGGTTGGATCATCTCTAAGTTGCTCTATTCCAAACTGTACAATATTTGTAATGAATAGTACTCTTCCAGCTAAATAACCTATTATTGAAATTAATAGGAAGGAGGCTAATATGTCAAATTTGTAATCTCTAGTATTTACTAATGACCATATGAAAATCCAAAATAGTAAAATGAAGAATTTAAATACTATCATAAACTGAGTACTCACTTTCAAGACTTTGTACTGTCCATACTTCATGTCTGCTAAATATCCTGCTAAAGGAGAGAGAATTGCAATACTAGCTTCTACTGTTACTAATAGGCCAGCAGAAATGCTTTTCTTTACAGATAATACAAAATCAAGATCTAAAATTAAATAATATATTAAACTGTTCACCATTTGCCAGGACAGTATCCATAGCACAGCTTTATGCTTAGTCCAGAAGCTGTAAAATTGAGTACTCCTACAAACCATATTTATCACTTATAGCTTTGATGGTTAGCTTACGGTATTAATCGACATGATATAACATCATCTGTAAATAAAAGTACCCAATCAATAACACAAGGAAACAACTGATGAAAAGGTATGAAGCTGTCCTTTAATACCCTCAGAAAAATAAAATTGCTTAATGTATTTCCTTGAAATGAAAGTGAAAATTACTTTCAGTATTGTGATGATAAACTAGAGTTATATTGATGCAACAAACTTAAGGTTGAAACACCTATTAGACATTCATGTATTTACTTTCAAGATATACACTAAAAGTTTATTTCATCTTATTGGACATTATTTTGCTTAACTATAACTGTCAGACATAACTTGCTGCGCATAGTGAGTTTTCAGACAAAGTTTAAAACAGGCCAAACTCACATGGCATCAAGCTTTACCCTATGAACATAGTAGTCATTAAATTGTGGTTATTAGTGTGATGTGCATTCGAGAAGTCACCAGGTATTTCAACAAGGAAGATGAAAACATAAGTAGTTGTGAATTAATCAATTCTAAACTGAAAAAATAGTTGTCACTCAATGTTCTAAAACTGGAAAGAATCAAGCCATGGAAGCATCATGCCTATTGATGATTACCAGATTCGAAAATGACAGAGTGTGTTTTAAGTAAGTATCCTGGTGAGGTAGAGTTTGCAGCTAGAAATGTATCAAGAATTGGGGTTGAAGTCTCATATAGAAGAGAGTCAAGATATGATTACTTGATATTCTTACTGGATTACAAAGTATTTGTTGTAAGAGCAACTGCATGAATAGAGTTTTATTGTTTATCGTGACTGGCTCAGAAGTCCAGCATTTGCAAGTTAGACAATCAATTAAAACATATGAAAATTATAGGCATGAAACTTAAGTCTTAACCTTTTGGTAACATACAGTACCCAGGGCTTTATTGAGGTGGGGGGCATGGGGTGAAGTTGCAACCCATGCTGATTAAGTGACCGCATGATCATTATATCAAATTTCTAACAGCCAAACCTCTCGTAAAGTATTGTCTTACATAGTGGTTATAAGCTTGGACGAAAAATCAGGCTCTATGAAGAATCAAATATAATTATTTATACCCTTTCTGGGTTTTATAAGCCGAGCTGCTTTTTGCAGCTGGTATATGTTATTATTCTAATATATGTACATATAAATAAATATTATACACATATATACATGTATATAATAAATTATAAATGTTTGCCTATGCTATACACAACTGGCATTGAACATTCGCTCCCCCAGGAAATGTTTTTCTAGATACAGCCCAGGCACCCAAGGGTCATTTTGTGTTAATTTCAGAACAAAGAACATCAACCAATACACACAACTACAATACATATTATGACAGAAATTGTGTTATCATAATAGAGACTATGTATTGTGCAGTCCAATTTTTTTAATACTATACATGAGCAAAAACATGGCACAAATTGTGCATAGCCAGTCTGATGTGACATCTTACAGTGATTCTCAATTCACCACATGATGTTAGCCATGCTATCGTCCATTGTGATGTCATTACTTCAGTATAGTAATGTAATGTTGGCACAGTATGTGATATATTCTCTAAAGCAATGCATTTCTTAACTACTGTTAAATGCATTAGAATGTCAATTTAGCTATTATTATATAGACGAGTCAACACTTGAATATTTATGTAAACTACATTAAAAAATAGAGAATAGGGTTACACTTCCAGTAATTATTAAGAATTCTTATCAATTATTTTATATAATTCTGCTTATTATTATATTTTGAGTGCTATAAGCTTGTTCATTTGTTATAGTCTATTTGGTCTCCCAAGAATACAATTTATTGAAGTCAATATGATTACAGACTTGCAGTGTACATGGAATTGGTACAAGCATAGTGTTTCCTATTCCAACTCATTTTGATATTGTGGCTGTTGTTTCATAACTATCTGATTGTTGAACACTCCGAAATACTTTCATAAACATTTAGTACAAAGCACATAGTATTGAAAATAGCACAGCAGCCACCAGTTCTGTTTACAAAAAAAAATGCAGTTTTGAAGTATATTTGAACGTGATTTGTAAACAAACTACTACTGTTGTCTATATGTTATTTTTCAGTTTTGGTTTAGAAGATGCTAGAATCAAATTTTAAAGGAAATGTTTTGAGACTCCAACAGGGTGTTTTTAGCAGTTTTAGTATCACACTGAGTCCTATATTTCGTCATATTACCTCCAAATGGTAAATACGTTTTGTTATACAAGTAGCAAAATGAAAAAATTCAAATTGTATCATAACTTATACACTTTTATGTACTCCTTTTAGGCATTTCATACATGAATTCAGTAAAATAATCAACTAACAGAAAAAACAATTTGAAACAGTAGCTTCAACAGCTAAAAATCTAGCTATAAAGATGTTATTCTTGAATACTTCATAAGAATGCTTAATAATTAAGTAGTATCAAATCATTAGCATATGCCAGGATAGTACAAAAGGTTCAGCATTAAATCTAGTTTACATCCAATTACTAAATCAATATTATTTTGGTCAAATATAACAGCAATGTAAACCTTTCTACAAGAGGATATAATTAAACGATAGCTTTATTAAAATTTGTATCCAGTCGATTCCCATGTGTCCAATACAGTGTGTTTGTGTAAATGTATAGTTGTACTCCCAATACTTCAAATCTAACATAATTATAATTAAGTTTAGTAAATGCCCATTCACTTGTTTGTTTTTTTGGCATGTCGCAGTTTTAGTCCATGAAAAAGATTTTAAATATAAGTACACTTTGAAGCCATCAAACTGTAGTACTATAGCTCCAACATCATATATATCTACAATCTCCAGAGAACAAGTAGTTTTCAGTTACCTGAAAAACTTGTACTGTAGACAATTTATTGCATTCATTGTGCTCTCCAAATTCTCATTACACTTGTTCAGTGTCTGGTTTGCAACTCTGCTTGAATCATATCAATATTTATCTCACTGCTCTGTATTACAAGACTCCAGTAATTTATAGCCATGGGTGTGACTAGCTATTAACAGTACAACAAAATACACAAGCAGACAGTGAGGGTCTAGACTCATGTTATTCAATTTTTTACTGTTACACTTGATTATAATTTTTCATTTTTTTTCAAAACGGTTTATTTCTAATATTGTACGACCCAAAGGTATAGAGTTTGTAATAAAAAGTTATCTTAAATTTAATATCATTTACATGAATTAATATTAACAACATTTATATAAATGATATATAAAATTAACAATATGCTATGAAAACATTGGAATGCTATAATAAGTTAGTTAAAAGTACAATACAATGAAACCTAGTATTTTGAAATCAATATTAAATTCACAAACTAAGTCCACTAATTTCACCAACTGCACAATGCCAATAATAACACATGCTCATCACAACAATAACTAAATATCAATTCACTTATGAAATGTGTAATAATCTTCAACATATTGGTAGACATTACAAATATCTTCTCTCTTACGATAGCGATATCTGTGAGCTGTTATCATAAACAATATCAATGTGATGACTCCAATAACGAAATAGATAATCAAATAATGGAATGCACAGCCAAAACTGAACTTTTTACTGAGAGAAAAATGTAACAATATAGTAGAGATCAACCGCAACACTGCCCTACTGAAATAATAGAGTCCAAACAAAAGTCCTTTCATGTATCGAGGACTCTGACAGCAAATGAATTGCCAAACTGCTATGTAGAATAACATTTGACTAAATGCAAAGCAAATTTGTAACTCCGGTATTGTTACATTGAAGTTGTCTATGGAACTAATATTGACTATTAAGCATGAATCACTGAGGGAATAATTTTTGTCTCTGGAAATAATGCCACACACTATCATAATAATTTGCATAAAAATTGCAATGATTAAACTAGCACCAATCCTTTTAAGAATGCTAACTGGGTATTTGCAATTAAATGGTCTAATGACTAGAAAAAAGAATAGAATGAAAATAGTGACAATAAATGACGAAAGTGTAGCATTTTCCAAAATCATTCTGTAGAGAAAATTAGAATTGTACAACTCTTTGTGGTGCCTATATGGAGCCAGTACTGTATTTCCAGTAAATTCCAGTAAAAAATATGAACACACAGCAATTAATACTTTAACTATATTTATCATGACTTTTACATCTTCTACTTGCTCTGTAGTGAATGGTCCTCCATATCTTTGTTTTCCAAAGTCTAATCTAGATGGACGTTCATCATCACAATACGTGAATGCACTTCTTCTAATTGGTTTTTTGTGTTTGATGGCAAAGGACATAACACCATATACTAACTTGTAAGGATTTCCTTTTGTATTATGATGTTGAAATTTAGAGCTATATTTTTCTACCAGGAACAGTATGATCACTGAAAAAACAACTGAAATACTGAAACAAACATCAAATGCAACAATACTTCCATTGCTCATAAATATAATATTATTTTGTACTTTCCATCTGAAATCAAATGGGCTTTTATAAACTTTTATCACTAACTCTGTTAATTGGTCTGCTAATAGAACCATCACTAGGTAAAAGTCAGACTTAAAGGTTGGATCATCTCTAAGTTGCTCTATTCCAAACTGGACAATATTTGTAATGAATAGTACTCTTCCAGCTAAATAACCTATTATTGAAATTAATAGGAAGGAGACTAATAATATGTCAAATTTGAAATCTCTAGTATTTGCTATTGACGATATCAAAATCCAAAATAGTAAAATGAAGGATTCATATGCTATCATAAACTGAGTACTCACTTTCAAGACTTTGTACTGTCCATACTTCATGTCTGCTAAATATCCTGCTAAAGGAGAGAGAATTGCAATAATAGCTTCGACTGTTACTAATAGGCCAGCAGAAATGCTGTTTGTTACAGTTATTACAAAAGCGGGATCTAAAATTAAATAATATATTAAACTGTTCACCATTTGCCAGGACAGTATCCATAGCACAGCTTTATGCTTAGTCCAGAAGCTGTAAAATTGAGTACTCCAACAAACCATATTGATCATTTATAGCTTTGATGGTTAGCTTACGGTATTAATCGACATGATATAACATCATCTGTAAATAAAAGTTCCCAATCAATAACACAAGGAAACAACTGATGAAAAGGTATGAAGCTGTCCTTTAATACCCTCAGAAAATTAAAATTGCTTAATATATTTCCTTGGAATGAAATTGAATGTAATTTAGTGTTAATAATATTTGTATATTTCTTATCAAGTGAAAATTACTTTCAGTATTGTTGTTGTGGATCTCCCCACCATCACATTATTATTATTATTATTATTCAGTTAGCATGTTACTAATTAGTCATTCCATATAATCTACTTTTTAGGTGTGTCGACCTTTTCCGAACACTGCAACTACACCTTACCAGATCACCATTTCCACGTGTATGCTGAATTACGGACTTCTAGAACAATTACCTCATTTCCTTTTTGTGTCATATATAAACCTTCATTTCATTCTTTTTGTTGGGATTCTCCACGTGTTGATAAAACTTAAACACCGACCTGTTATATAGTAGTCAGGGCGTGTTGGATCCTCATTGCGGAGCGCGATCTAGGTTTAGAAGCCTAATTGCTTTGTCCGTAGGTAGTTGTGCCTCCTATAACACAGGACCGCCACAACATTTGGTGGCAGCGGTGGGATAGTCGCTTAAACCGTGACTGTCCGATTCTTCTGTAGCTATCCTCGCTTTCGAGTGCCTTTGCGTTGGTCGCCGCGCAGTTTTTTTAGTTGCGTTGCTAATCCATAGTAGCTTTGTGAAAGCCTTCTCGTGGTTGCTTGATCTTGTGATCTTATAGATAGTTTGTATTTTTTTTTTATATTATTGTTTGTATTTTTTTCCCATTAGTTTTTGGTAGTTTTCTCTTTCCCTCAAAATGCCTGGCAGGAAGAAGAAGGAGAAGAAGACTGAGAAAGCGTCTTCAGCTTCTCTTGAGAGAGACGCTGACTTGCCTGGAGCTGTTGAGACTGGTTCTTCCGCAGCCGTTGACCCTGTGGTTAGTGATGACACCTCCATACATAATCCGCGGGTTGCCGTTGACGACCCTGTACCTATCGTCGATGCGGTTGATGAGGAGGGTGGTTCTGATGCCGAGTCCACTTCTGAATCTGAAAGTTCCGATGAAGACGATGATGGAGACGCTAAGGCTATTCTTGCTAAGCTAGCTAAGTTTATGGTGGCCACTCAAAAGGTGCAGCGTAAGGAACGAAAAATAACTAATAAAATTCTGAACAAGTTAGCTAGTGATAGAACTGAATTAGCTCAGCATAAGGAGATAGAAGAAGGATTTAGGCTTAGGCTTTTAAAGCAGAATGTTGAGGTTCCTAAGTGGAAGGAAGATACTAATACTATGATGTTCTTTTCGTCTCTAGAAGAAATTTATACTGCCAATAACATTCCTTCTTTGCAGTGGGGTAAATACCTACAACACCAGTTGTCTGGGAGAGCTGCTGAAGTATATTTAGCTCGTTTTAAACCTTGCCCTGATATAATTAGTGATTTTAAGGCTTGTAAACGAGCAATGCTTACTGGTCTAGGGGAAACTGTTGAAGCGGCCGAGCGTGACTGGTGGTTGTTACGTTTCCGGTCTGGCGAGTCTTTGGACACCTTATCTATACGTGTCCAAACAATTACCCAGAAAATGTTGTCTGATTGTTCTGATATTAATGATGTTGTTCAATTTATTTATTTATCCAGATTCCTTTCTTGTTTGCCCGAGGAGATTGCTTCCCATGTTCGTGTACTTGAGCCAAAGAGTATCCATGATGCTGTGCGTCTGGCTACCCAGTGTATGGGGATGACTAGGCCCACTCAGAGCAGAGAAGGAAACTTCCAGTTCTCCCGCTCTTGTAGGAGGGGTTGGAACCAGTCGGCTCAGTCACAGACACAAGAGAAGTCAAGTAGTGAGTCACCTAGGTCTCAGGCTACACAGGAACGTACCCCTGGCACTCACAAACCCACAACCACTGGTAGTGATATTACTAATGCACAGCAGTCTGTGTTGGTAAAGGGTAGTCAGAGGAGTGAGAGGTTTGTGCCGATTTGTCACTTGTGTAATGAACCTGGACATATTAGGCCTAACTGTCCTAAGAAGAAGTCCAAGGTGCAATGTATAAATACTCTATATTCTTCTGAAGAAATGTTAATAGATGGTCTCATTTCTGGTGTCCCTTGCAATGACATTTTGGTTGACACTGGTGCCACTCGTACCCTGGTTAGTAGTAAATACGTGCCACAAGGTGCGTATACTGGTGAAAGTGTAACTGTCACTGGGTTTAAGGGTAATGATGAAACTGCCTTCCCAATTGCTCATGTGAAACTTGAAGTTGGTGAGGTAAAGGGTCATTATGACGTAGCAGTTAGTGACGCCCTTCCCCAATCTGCTTTGATAGGGTTGGATGTGGGCTGGGAACCCTTTGAGAGTTTCATCACAACTGCTACAGAGCGTCGCAGACTTGCTGATGCGGACGCATTCCCTCCTAAGTATGGCAATGATTATGATAGTGACAGTGACAGTAACCCTTGTGAACCTAATAGTAGTGCTCATCACGAACCTAGTAGTAACCCTTGTGAACCTAGTAGTAGTGCTCATCACGAACCTAGTAGTAACCCTTGTGAACCTAGTAGTAGTGCTCATCACGAACCTAGTAGTAACCCTTGTGAACCTAGTAGTAACCCTTGTGAACCTAGTAGTAGTGCTCATCACGAACCTAGTAGTAACCCTTGTGAACCTAGTAGTAACCCTTGTGAACCTAGTAGTAGTGCTCATCACGAACCTAGTAGTAACCCTTGTGAACCTAGTAGTAGTGCTCATCACGAACCTAGTAGTAACCCTTGTGAACCTAGTAGTAGTGCTCATCACGAACCTAGTAGTAACCCTAGTAGTAGTGCTCATCACGAACCTAGTAGTAACTCTTGTGAAGCCAGTACCTCAGATACAGTGAGGTTAACCCTAAGTCAGGCTAAAGCTAGGAAGGCTCAAGAAATAGCCGACCTTGAAGCCAGCTCTCATTCTCTGGCTACTCCCATGGGACTTGATCAGATTCAACCTCCCTCTGCATGTTCGAATATAATTTCTGGTAAGGGATTAGAAGATGCCTTTGAACTCCCTATACCCAGTATCCCTGCTGATAATTCTGACAGAGAGGTTTTGAGTACTCAGCAGTTGAGAGATCCAACCCTAACCGATATTAGGAAAAGGGCGGACCAAAATACTGATGGTTATTGTTATTATAATGGTATGTTAGCTCATGAGAGTACTGATGAACTTGGTGAATTATGTCGTAAGATAGTACTTCCGAAGGAGAGAAGAAATAAAGTTTTGTTGTTGGCACATTCTGTGTTGGGTTCTGGTCATTTTGGTCATCATAAAACTCACGCTAGGTTGGTGCCATACTTTACCTGGCCTGGTATGAGGAAGGACGTGAACGACCACTGTAGGTCTTGTGAGGGGTGTCAGAAGGCTAGCCCAAACACTAATTCACGTACTCCTCTAGTTCCTCTTCCTGTAGTTAATGAACCTTTTAATATAATGGCTATTAACATAGTTGGTCCACTTCCTACTACCCCTCGAGGACATAAGTACTTATTAACTGCTATGTGTCTCCATACGAAATACCCTGAAGCTATCACCTTGAAAAGAGTTGATACTGAGGCAGTTGTTGAAGCACTGATGGAAATCGTTTCTAGACATGGTATTCCACACACTCTGTTAACTGATCAAGGTAGTGTTTTTATGTCTGGTGTAGTTAAGTCCCTGTGTAAGACACTTGCGATAGTTCGAATGCGAACCTCCCCATATCATCCTCAAACAGATGGTGCGTTGGAGAGATGGCATGCTTGTCTGAAGGGTATGATCAAACATGCTCAGGTCCAGAAGCGAGAGTGGGATGTTATCTTGAAATATGCTCTGCTTGCTTATAGAGATACCCCACATGTTGTCACTGGATATACCCCCTTTGAACTGTTGTATGGTGGTCGTGTGCATGGTCCCCTCAGATTACTTAGAGACTCGTGGTTTACCAAGGAAGGTGAACAATTAGATCTTTGCTCTTGGCTGACGGATATGAAAGCTAAGATGGCTGAAATGTCTCTTATAGTTTCAGATAGAGAGCATAGAGCCAAAGCCAAGATGAAAATAGTATATGACAAGGGTAGTAAAGAGAAGGAGTTTGAACCTGGTACCTTAGTTCTGGTGCGCAAGCCAGGTTTGTCAAGTAAACTAGGAAGTCGTTGGGATGGTCCCTATCCTGTGGCTGAGAAACTGTCTCCTGTTACATATGCCATACACAATCCTGCAAAAAAGAATAAGGTAGTGTTGCATGCCAACTTGCTAAAGGCTTACCATAGTCCTTCAGCTCAAATACATCGTATCGCAGTAGTCGAAGACGATGAGATTGATTCTTTAGCTGGCGTTAAATTAGTTCGGGGAAATTTTGCTCCGACTGAAACACAGTTATCTCTTCTGAAGTCTGTTTTAGATGCATTTCCTGATGTTCTAACTGATAAGCCAGGAGTGACAGACCTGGTTACTATGTGTATAGAGACTGGGAATAGTGCGCCAGTGAGGTCCAAACCTTACTTTATAGTTCCAAAGTGGTTTGAGCCAATGCGGAAGGAGGTTGACTCGCTGTTACAAGCTGGTATCATTCAGAGATCAGAGAGTCCATGGTCATTTCCCATTGTTACTGTTGCAAAACCCAATGGTTCTGTGCGCCTCTGCGTGGATTACAGAGCGCTCAATGCACTTACGCAGCCTGACCCATATCAAATGCCTCTCATTGAACATATTCTTGATACTCTTGCATCTGCTCAGTACTTAAGTAAATTAGATTTAAACAAAGGGTTCCATCAGGTTCAAATCCGGGTGTTCCTGGGACATGTAGTCGGGAATGGTCAGGTGACTCCTGCTGACTGTAAGGTGGCTGCAATCAAGCAGTTCAAGCAGCCCAAAACAAAACGTCATGTTAAACAGTTCCTGGGTCTCACAGGATACTATAGACGTTTTGTTGAGCATTATGCTGATCACACGCAGCATCTGCGTGAAGCAATCTCCCAGGTAGCCCCTGATAATGTTGTTTGGAATAAATATATGTATGATGAGTTTGTGTATTTGAAATGTTGTTTATCTTCCCAACCTACTCTCCATCTCCCTCTCCTCTCCGACTCTTTCCTCCTTCAAACCGATGCATCTGGAACTGGTCTTGGAGCCGTCCTCAACGTGGTTCGAGGTGGGGATGAACTTGTTATTGCATTCTGGTCCCGGAGACTTCTACCTAGAGAGCGGAACTACTCAGCATCTGAACTTGAATGCTTAGCGATTGTGGACTCCATCATTCATTTTGCTCCCTACTTGCGTCCAGTTTCATTTGTGGTTGAGACAGACCACAAGGCTCTCTCGTTCCTGCAGTCTGCTAACTTCTGTAATGGCCGGCTTGCTCGCTGGGCAATGAAGTTGATGCCGTATTCTTTCAATGTGAAGTATCCACCTGGTCCTCTCAATCGCAACGCTGATGCATTATCTCGTCAAAACTGGGATGGACAAGATGATCTATAAACATAAACAATAATTATTAGTTTGCGTCATTTAAACGGGGGGAAATGTTGTGGATCTCCCCACCATCACATTATTATTATTATTATTATTCAGTTAGCATGTTACTAATTAGTCATTCCATATAATCTACTTTTTAGGTGTGTCGACCTTTTCCGAACACTGCAACTACACCTTACCAGATCACCATTTCCACGTGTATGCTGAATTACGGACTTCTAGAACAATTACGTCATTTCCTTTTTGTGTCATATATAAACCTTCATTTCATTCTTTTTGTTGGGATTCTCCACGTGTTGATAAAACTTAAACACCGACCTGTTATATAATAGTCAGGGCGTGTTGGATCCTCATTGCGGAGCGCGATCTAGGTTTAGAAGCCTAATTGCTTTGTCCGTAGGTAGTTGTGCCTCCTATAACACAGGACCGCCACAACAATTGTGATGATAAACTAGAGTTAGATTGCTGCAACAAATTTAATGTTGAAACACCTATTAGACATTCATGTATTTACTTTCAAGATATACAACACCAAAAGTTTATTTCATCTTTATTGGACATTATTTTGCTTAACTATAACTGTCAGACATAACTTGCTGCGCATAGTGAATTTTCAGACAAAGTTTTACTTTCAAGATATACACTAACAGTTTATTTCATCTTATTGGACATTATTTTGCTTAACTATAACTGTCACACATAACATGCTGCTTATAATGAATTTTCAGACAAAGTATAGTACAGGCCAAACTCACATGGCATCAAGCTTTCCCCTATGAATACAGTAGTCATTAAATTGTGGTTATTAGTGTGATGCGCATTGTGCATTCGAGAAGTCACCAGGTATTTTAATAAGGAAGATGAAAACACAAGTAATTGTGATCAATTCTAAACTGAAAAAATAGTTGTCACTCAATGTTCTAAAACTGCGAAGGATCAAGCCATGGAAGCATCATGCCTATTGATGATTACCAGAGTTGAAAATGACAGAGTGTGTTTTAAGTATTTAAGTATCCTGGGGAGGTAGAGTTTGCAGCTAGAAATGTGTCAAGAATTGGGGTTGAAGTCTCATGAACCAAGTAGAAGAGAGCCAAGGCATTATGATTACTTGATATTCTTACTGGATTACAAAGTATTTGTTGTAAGAGCAGCTGCTGAATAGAGTTTTATTGTTTATCATGACTGGCTCTGAAGACCAGCATTTGCAAGTTAGACAATCAATTAAAACATATGAAAATCATAGGCATGAAACTTAAGTCTTAACCATTTGGTAACATATAGTATCCAGGGCTTTATTGAGGTGGGGGGCATGGGGTGCGGTTGCACCCCAGTAGTTTTTATATTGCTACTTTATATACATAGCACTTAGTATTATTTTAGAGCAATTCCCATGAGAAAAAGGGGCTGATTAAGTGACCGCATGATCATTATATCAAATTTCTGACAACCAATCCTCTCTTAACGCATTTTCTAATAGTAGTGATAAGCTTGGACGAAAAATCAGGCTCTATGGAGAATCAAATATAATTACTTATGTCCTTTTTGGGTTTAATAAGCCGAGCTGCTTTTTGCAGCTGGTATATGTTATTATTCTAATAATGTACTTATAAATAAATATTATACACATATACATGTATATAATAAATTATAAATGTTTGCCTATGCTATACACAACTGACATTGAACATTCGCTCCCCCAAGAAATTTTTTTCTAGATACGGCCCTGCCACCCAAGGGTCATTTTGTGCTAATTTCAGAACAAAGAACATCAACCAATACACACCACTACAATATATATTATGACAGAAATTGTGTTATCAAAATAGAGACTATGTATTGCGCAGTCCAATTTTTTTAATACTACATGAACAAAAACATGGCATAAAATGTGCATAGCCAGTCTGATGTGTCATCTTACAGTGATTCCCAATTCACCACATGATGTTAGCCATGCTATCAACCATTGTGATGTCATTACTTCAGTACAGGAATGTTGGCACAGTATGTGATATATTCTCTAAAGCAGTGCATCTCTTAACTACTGTTAAATGCATTAGAATGTCAATTTAGTTATTATTATATAAACGAGTCAACACTTGAATATTTATGTAATCTACATTAAAAAATAGAGAATATGATTACACTTCCAGTACTTACTGAGAATTCTTATCAATTATTTTATATAATTCTGCTTATTATATTTTGAGTGCTATAAGCTTGTTCATTGTTATAGTCTATTTGGTCTCCCAAGAATACAATTGAAGTCAGTATGGTTACAGACTTGCAGTGTACAAGGAATTATGACAAGCATAGTGTTTCCTATTCCAACTCATTTTGATATTGTGGCTGTTGTTTCATAACTATCTGATTGTTGAACACTCCGAAATACTTTCATAAACATTTAATACAAAGCACATAGTATCGAGAATAGCACAGCAGCCACCAGTTATGTTTACAAAAATAATGCAGTTTTGGAGTATATTTGGACGTGAATTGTAAAAAAAACACTATTGTTATCTATATTATGTTATTTTTCTAAGGTGATACGGGTAATGGTCGCTAAACCGGAGGATTTTGTTTAGTGAAGTTTGGGACGGGGTCCAACGCGGAGTGAACACAAAAATACGGAGCGGGTGTAAGTACAAAATGACATACGTACGTCCATACATACAAATACACAAACATCTCCGATTTTCAATTGTGTTACCCCTGTAGATTGTATTGAAATAGCACAGCTACTAATCACCATTACTTGGAAGAAAATGTAGTTTAACAACTATCTGATTGTCTAATCCTCCTAAATGCGTTCGTAAGTATTTCGGACAAAGCAGACTGTATTGAAAATAGCGCAGCTGCCACCAGTTTTGTTTACCAAAAAGATGCAGTTTTGAAGTATATTTTAACGTGATTCATAAACAAACTACTATTGTTAGTTATGTTATATTTCAGTTTTGGTTTAGAAGATGCTAGAATCAAATTTTAAAGGAAATGTTTTGAGACTCCAACAGGGTGTTTTTAGCAGTTTTAGTTTCACACTGAGTCCTATATTTCGTTATAATATATAGTACCTCCAAATGGTAAATACGTTTTGTAATACAAGTAGCAAAATGAAGAAATTCAATTGTATCATAACCTATATACTTTTATGTACTCCTTTTAGACTGTTCATACATGAATTCAGTAAAATAATCAACTAACGGCAAAACAATTGAAGCAGTAGCTTCAACAGCTAAAAATCTAGCTTTAAAAATGTTGTTCTTGAATACTTCATAAGAATGCTTAAAAATTAAGTAGTATCAAATCATTAGCATATGCCAGGATAGTACAAAAAGTTCGTCTTTAAATCTAGTCTAATTGATATGCGTATGTCGTACAATTACTAAATCAATAATCTTGGTCAAAGATAACAGCAATATAAACCTTTCTACAAGAGGATATAATTAAATGATAGCTTTATTAACATTCGTGTCCAGTCAATTCCCATGTGTCAAAATACAGTTTGTTTGTGTAAATGTATAGTTGTACTGCCAATACTTCAAATCTAACATAATTATAATTACGTTTAGTTTCCCTATTTGGCATGCGGTAGATTTAGTCCATGAGAATAACTTAAATAAATAAGTACACTTTGAAGCCATCAAGCTATAGTACTATATCTACAACATCATGTATATCCACAATCTCCAGAGAACAAGTTATTATTTTCAGTTACCTGAAAAACTTATACTGTAGACTATTCATTGCATTCATTGTGTTCTCCAAATTCTCATTACACTTGTTCAGTGTCTGGTTTGTAACTCTGATTGAATCATATTAATATTTATCTCACTGCTCTGTATTACAAAACTCCACTAATTTATAGCCATGGGTGTGACTAACTATTAACTGTACAACAATCAGACAGTGAGGGTCTAGACTTACATTATTAAAGTTTTAGTGGTACATTGATTATAATTTTTCACTCTTTTCTATTCTATAGTCGCATGGTAAGTTTTCTCGTTAAATGCGCTGTTTGTCGTAGCTGTATACGTCTCGCGTAACAGATAAGTTCTCGTCACGCTAGCCAGACCCTTTCGGACGGTAAAGGTCTGGCTCGGGAGACTAATTAGTTCTTATGTGAAAATGTATTGTCCAATATTCAATTGCTTACTGGAGCTCTGGTACAATAGAGCAGTTTCAACGGAGTGTACCTTGAAAATGTCGCTAAAGGCAGAATTGTTTGATTCTTCATCTATCCTACCTCATTATCCTTAGTAATTTGATTTGTTTCCACTTGAAAATCAGTTGTCTAGTGGTCAGTCCATAAGAGAATACAATGTAAGTCTGGTGCTTCTACATCCAGTGTATAAGTGTGTATGTGTATGTGTAAGTGTACATGTGTGATGTGTAACTAAAGAATAGCACAATTAAATAAAACAATTGATCAAACAAAAAATAAATCTCGAGCATTCACATTTGATCTGGTCCATCAGCTCGCTAACCCCATTGGTGCTGAAGCACATCACATGTATACAGTTATATTTAATTATATCAATGTCTTTTAAACTAAAATATTGAGTCTTCAAGCAAAACATAGCAGAAGCGAATGCATGACTCAATCAGACAACTGAAACAGCTAACAACATCTCGTTAGAGTCTCAAACATATCCTATTCTTAAAGTTTGATTCCATTAATCTGCTTAATAATGGCTGGGTTTGAAATCATGCGAAAATATATTTTAAAGCTGTATTGCTTTGGTTGAAAGAAAGGGACCATGTGCTATTCTCTATAACACCTCACTTTTGTATTAAACGTTTAGAATGCTATAAACTGGTTTGTTGTACACAGATACTTATTATAATGACACTTATTTAAGGTCTTCTACAATTCAGTTCACTTCAAAGCCAAGTGTCAATTTTTACCCCAATGGTGGAGTCAAATTCTGTCGCAACAACACAGCAAATCCTTCTTCTATTACATTAACATGTGAAATAGAACACTCTGCCCTTGTCTGAATATTCACATATGGACAAGAAGACACTTTTAAAGTAGTGAGATTTGTATATGGATATACTAATTCTCCTACATATCCTACAGTTGGAACTAAAGCAGCCACTATATCTGAGAGCAAGAATAAAATGTCCTCTGGATTCCTAGTTAGCATCAGCGAAGGAATAATTCTATTTACATTATCTTGTGGAATTAATTGTGACAAATACAAAACTTTTAAATTAGCATATGAAGGTAAATAATAACAATTATGTGCAAAGTTTGTTGTTTTAACGATATGCATGCAGAATTTATAAAAATAAAAGGCTACAGTAGAGAAAATATACCACATAGATAAACTTTAAGAGTAGCATGGTAAAATTGCCAATCTACAAAATGTTTAAATTTTACACAATATACTTTTACCCATAATGCAGTATGTATAATATAGTATTTTAATTTCAATGATTGTGACTTTTTAAAATCAGATCCACCAGGAGTGTCTGCCAATGTACACGTAAAGGAATCTATTCCAAGTAAGGACAGGAAAAGTCTCAAAGTTATGTTTGACTGGTCCCACCCATTCAGAAAGAAGGCCACAGTGTTGTGTGCTATTACATATGGAAAAAAAAATGAATACCATTAAATTTTTTACTGCAGTCTGCACTTATCACCAGATAAGGATGAGGTAAGGTGTAAAGTAGAATTTTTTTCAATAGTTACATTTAACTCTGACATACTTGTATGCAGTCAATTAAAGTTGTCTTTCAAAGATTTTGAAGAAGTTGAATAACAAAAATGATCAAATCAAGCATGTATGCTTACATATGCGCTTACGTGTGAAACAGTCGTTTATAAATATCACACAATTGTTTTTTCAGATATTATTATAATAACTAATATGAAGCATGCATTCACCTTGTCATTAAATTTGATATCAAAGGCACTAGTATACTAATGATGTCGTCAACAGTATCTCAACATGCACTAAAGACACATATCAGAAAGAGGTTTTAGAGAAAAAGTGTTTCCTATAAAAAAAGATAAATATTTTCTTCAGCTGATATTGTTGTTTCTAGGTTACTTTAAATTTTACTTTTGTAGTCATAATACACTCGCTAATTTTTTGATCATGCTAATAGAGAGTGCTGACTCAGCTTAAACTTCATGTTATAAATAATATGATCAATAATTTAGTACTGCATTTTGTTAAGCCAACTTAATACTATTTGTCCAGTAAATAAAATAGTGACACTTAATGATTATTATTACTATATGTGCAGATTACTAGTGTGTATATATGTCCCAATTAACCAATATTATTGTTCAAAACTGTTCATTAGCTATTCATCAACATTTGGAGAATTTGCAGCATTACCTATGCACATTTACTAGCACACACTCAGTAAGCACAAGAAGTAAAAGCAGGCTCATCAAATATTGTAGAAGGAGAAAAAAATTGTGTAAAGACAACTTTTTGTTAGTACAGCTTCTATTGAAAACTTAATTCACTTAATTCAACTAGATCACGATTGGTGTAATTTATGATATTAACTTATTCAATCATTAAGTCATGGTTTGCTTATATATAACAATGCAACAACAAACCTTGGAAGTGTAGAATCAGAAACAGTCTCTAGTAATTTGGGGTTATCTAACCGTGTGACCAAAACTTTAATAATTTTTCAAACTAATAGTAGCTGTGTGTGCATCTGCTCACAGCATTGAACTCTTAATAATAGTTAGGCACTTCCTCAGAGGGAACTACCATTTTTAGGGTTAAGGTTCTGGGCTGTAGTGACCCCCCCCCCCCCCCCCCCCCCTCCCCCCGCCTGAGCACAGCACCGCTACCTAGAGCCTGAAGGACCCACAAAATTGTAGTTCACGACGACTGCAGAGCTCCTAACTAATTTAGAACAAAGCGACTGCTCGTAACAATGGGACACTAGGGACACTAAGTGCCCTCAAGGCTGGGACACTAAATTTGAAGGAGCTGTTTAGATTTCCTTTGTCACAATACAAAAACTACAGTAGCTATGTTCCAACTTACTACATTTATACCTCCTATTAAAATGCCTATAATCACTACTGTGTGAAACACAACATTGGAGCCTGGTAGAGACAATCCCAATCCAAATTCTACAACAAATATTACATAATGTGGAAAGTTCTAATGGCAATCAGATTAATTACCTGTGACCAGATTTTTTTATGGTCAAGGCTCTCACAAGAGAAATTTTCACACTCATTTAGAAAGTCAATAGTTTTACTTGAAGCCTGAGGTCAACTTCTTCCAGTAATGACATATTATTGAGGTAATGTTTGTTACTTTATGTTACTTTCATGTTATTCAAATGTCTCTATCATCTTGATTGAGCATGTTTTGTGTTCCACAGGCAGGGATATCCATTAGCAAGATTTTACAATGCATAAATTCCATCTTTTTTCTTGCTATAGTTCTGATCACATACCATTTCATCACTTCACTAGCTCAAAACTGGTATACTAGCTACTTGAGGAGATTTTTTGCTGGTGGCTGACTGACTGGACTGGTTGACTGACTGTGTGTATTAAAGACAAAATCATTTCATGCCTCGTTTGAAACCTACAATCCATCAAAATCCACTTCCTCCCTGTATGTACACTGTACACACATAAGCAAGTATCACAAGTCTGATGGAATTGCATTTCATGTATAGACATTTTAGCACACAATGTTCAGGAAATCAAAACGAGACTTTTTAAATTCCACCTGATGATGAGAAATGCATAATTCTCAATATTATGACATATTAATAAATATTTTTGTAGACGTTATAATTTGAACTATGTTAAGCAAAAATGGCTCGTGAAAGAAGTAGGCAACTTAGGCCTCAACTGGAAAATCGTGTATATTTGAATCCGATACATCATGATTGCAATTTATTCTGCCCTGCCCTGTGATTAGCTTACCAAAGTGAACTGTTTGAAGTCACTGCTCTTGTAATACAAACAAGAAAAAAGTCCCTCAGTATTTAGTAGATTACGTAATGATAAAAAGTGGATTATACACACTTTCATTTATAACATTTTGTAGTACAACACTTTGATAGGTGAGAAAGTAGATTGTTTAAATCTGAGTGGTGAGCATTAAAGTTTTAGTTATTCAGTTTGCATAAAGTAGAACAAAACATCCCATTTTAGCATGATCCTACTACTTTGGCTTGTTGTACTACTCAGTAAGTTCTAAAGTTTCAACTAGCTAAAATTGACAGTTGTAGTTATATTAGATGAAATTGTTGAGAGCATAGTTGATCTGTAGCCACATTGAGTAGAGTATGTCTGTGCTGGTGCGAGTCTCTCTAGAACACTGCACTGTTCTGTATGTGGTAATTACATAGAATGGATATTTGCAGTAGGAATGAATTTGGCTAATACTCTTCAGTAATTATCTGTCCTACCAACTTTAAAGAGTGATGCTGCAATTGCAACTCTTTTATCTGAATCAAGTGACAGCATATTATCAACACTAGTCACATATGACAAGCCTGAACATATGCCATTATCAATTCACTGTGCATTTGGAGATAAAAAGTCAGCCTACTCTGAACTTAAACACAAAGGTTAGAACAGGTCATCAATGGTGCGTGGACAAATAATATACATTAGATTGTTCTCCAGAACAACCAGATCCACCTATTGACCTAACTCTAGTAAAAAATACAGACATGTCCTCTAGTTATACTCTCCACTGGCAGTCTTCCAGAAACAAGTCTAGATCAGCAGACAACTACACAGTCACCATCACTGATAGTTCTTCTCCACTCCTCCTCAGACATCCATTACCAGTGACTCCTTTCTCTGTGAACCTCCCTCACAACATTAACTATACAGTCTCTGTGAGGGCTACCAACTGTGCAAGAGACAGTGCTGAAAATATAACTATTAGCTTACAAGTTTAATGTTGTAGTAAGTGACAATTTATGATGTTAGTGGTGTTAAACAAATACTTTGTAAACATTTCACTGAAATACTTGATTTATAAAATGTTGACTATAGGATTTAGTAAATGTCCAATTTTTAATATGCTGCTTTGATATCAGAAACATCTCCTTAATGAAATAGTCTTAACCCTTTCGTTCCGGATCCCGCTTTGAAGCGGGTGAAGACCGATTGACTTCTCCGAATTTTTAAAAATAGTTACTTTATAGCTAGAACCTTCAGATTGCATACACAGGTGCCCAATGCATTGGAGAAGCATCTAAAATAGCTTTCAGCCAGGACTGCTTCGACAGTACCTCACAGCAGTTGCGTTTATTTCTTCCTCGGCAAAAAAAAAAAAACATCGGTTCTCCGTCGAATTTTAAAAAAGTTACCTTCTTCACAGAAGCTTCATTTATGGATCCAGTCATCTCCAGAGCTTTGTAGAAGCAGCAAAAAATTGCTTGAGCTCAGTAGCCTTCCATAACACATTGAAACAACCGCTTCTTTGCCGACCAAGACTTTGCGGTTTGACTTACTGTCTTCTCCATTTTTTATAAAATCGCCAGTTCAACTGGGGACCTCCCTATTACGTACAGTCTTAGGTAATGCTTATTACATCATAGGATAAAAGTGAGCGTGTCGTGTGACCCCGGTAACTATGCAAAAAAAAATTTTTTTCAAAGTCATTATTTGGAAGATGGCGTCTAGAAATTACAATGCGGTGCAAGTTTTAGACTTGCTTGATGCTGACTCTAGCGACTCAGGATCAAGCGGAGAGAAGGGAGACGGCATCTAGGGCTATAGGAGGCCCTGTATCAGGGTTGGTGGACCAGACCCCGTCAACTCTGATACTGAAAATGGGAGTCAAGAAGATGATCGAGGTAAGCTTGTCTTTCTCTTGTCTTTCTCTTGAAAAATAGCAAGCTTCTGTTGTGGAAAGGACTTATTTATAGCTATATTGAGATAGAGTAAGCTGTTTAGTTATAATATATATATATTTCATGGAGTTTTGAGATTTGAAAGTGGCTTGTGGTTTTTTGAACAAATTCAAATTTTCAAAAAAAATTAAAATTTTTTTTACAACATATACTACTAGGACCAGATGTGAATGCAGTCACCGACCCGATTACGCAGATGAGGGGACAGGAGCAGAGTCTTCCAGTCATGAAGGAGAGGATACCGGACCTGAGTCTTCCAATGATGAAACACGAATAGGCAGCAGGTTCCAGTTATGAAGAAGAGGAAGTGGCTCCTCCTGCTCCGAGTTCTGGACGTCCTCGCGGTCGGAGAAGGCGGGAATCGAAGAACAAGAGTCGGGTGGATGAGGTAGGGGGAGAGTGGAAGAAAGATGACAACACACACCATTGATATTCCATAATCTTTTGTGTGAAGGACCACAGACTTTGATATTTGTGGCTGCTCCTCCCCCCCCCTGAACATCCCAAAAGTTGTAATATGTATTGTTATTGTCGTTGTCGTTGTCTGTGTTTTTGTGGTGTTGTAGTGAAGCTTCACACTCGATGTATATGTGTGTGCGTGGAGTTGAAATGTTATTCTGGCGCTTCCAGATCTAACTGGGGAGGGAACGAACTCGGGGGGGAGGGGGGTCTTTTCCAATCGGGGCTACTATGCCCATGTAAGTTGAATTTCATGTATGTGTGTGTGTGTACACCAGTCAATTTATATTATACATTTAGTTTTATGATCTGTATTCACCTGTATCTTCTTTTTTCTAGTGTGTGTGTGTGTGTATGTGTGTGTGTGCATTTGTGGAATGAGAGAGAGCAACCGTGGACAAACAGTATGTGGCACTTCCGTATACAACCTGGGAGGGAACTCTGGATCTTTTTGATCGTGACTACTATGCCCATGTAAGTTGAATTTCATGTATGTGTGTGTGTGTACACCAGTCAATTTATATTATACATTTATTTTTATGATCTGTATTCACCTGTATCTTCTTTTTTCTAGTGTGTATATGTGTGTGTGTGCATTTGTGGAATGAGAGAGAGCAACCGTGGACAAACAGTATGTGGCACTTCTGTATACAACCTGGGAGGGAACTCTGGATCTTTTCGGATCGTGACTACTATGCCCATGTAAGTTGAATTTCATGTGTGTGTGTGTGTGTGTGTACACCAGTCAATTTATGTATAATAAATTATACATTTATTTTTATGATCTGTATTCACCTGTAGCTTCTTTTTTCTTGTGTGTGTGTGTGTGTGTGTGTGTGTGTGTGCGTGCATGCGTGCATTTGTGGAAAGAGAGAGAGAGCAACCATGAACAAACAGTATGTGGCACTTCCGGATCCAACCTGGGAGGGAACTCTGGATCTTTTTGGATCGTGACTACTATGCCCATGTAAGTTGAATTTCATGTGTGTGTGTGTGTGGTGTGTACACCAGTCAATTTATGTATAATAAAATATACATTTATTTTTATGATCTGTATTCACCTGTAGCTTCTTTTTTCTTGTGTGTGTGTGTGTGTGTGTATGTGTGTGCGTGCATGCGTGCATTTGTGGAAAGAGAGAGAGAGCAACCATGAACAAACAGTATGTGGCACTTCCGGATCCAACCTGAGAGAGAACGAACTCGGTGGTCTTTTTCGGTCTGTGACATCATCCATGCCTGGTAAGTTGAATTTCATTTTTTCAACTTACTGATATTTGGGTGTCCAGCTAGGGCTGGGAGGGGGATGGGGGGGGGTTATGGTACAAGAATGTCAGTGAAAAGTAATGACGGAGGAGGGGGGGGTTATGGTACAAGAATGTCAGTGAAAAGTAATGACGGGGGAGGGGGGGCTCAATTCAGCGAGGCCAGCTGTTATGTTACAAATGTCATTGTGGTCTTGTGTTTTTTTGGTATTGTATGGAGGTTCCGGATCCTATGGGAGGGATCGTTCAGTCTGTGACACCATCCATGCCGGGTAAGTTGAATTCCACGTGTGTGCTTGTACTGCTTTTCATTTTCAAATTACACTTTCTCAATACAACGATTGTTTCGCTCATGTACAGTGTGGAGTATACATACCAGGGTTCATACAGTGGGAGGCTAGCGCTGGGTTTCCCCCTAGAATTTTGGGAGTTGAATAGAAATGAACATTTAGGAAGCATTTATTTTTAGTCTGATATTGTATCCCATATGTTTCAATCATAACTAGGCAATTTAGTGCATAGGACCGAACACTGATCATCGGTGTGAAGTATAGACTCGTATGCAAAGATGTGCATCAAAGTAGTGTAGGTTCCAAAAAATGGGTGTGGCGAAGTACACTCAGAGCCCCACCCCAAACAAAAATCCTGTATGAAACCGCATACAATACATCATAAAGTTGCAATTATATAGGATGATGAATAATTTGTTGTTTGTATTACAAATATCTTTGTTGTTTGTGTTTTTGTGTATATGAAATTGTTTTGTAGTGGAGCTCGACGTCCGATGGCATACGTTCCTTGTGGACACTCATAGATGTCTCCTACATGATCATAATCAGCACCACACACAACAAACAACATATTTTATTGTTGAACTAATATAATATTGGTATAAAATGCATCAAACAATATTATTTCTATTTTATTTTATTTTTTTATTGATGGGAAAAGTGGATTTTTTGGGGGGAAAATTTTTTTTTTTTTGAAATATTAGTAGATGGCTTAAATATTATTCAATTTTCTCAATCAAAAAATGAGGGGAATCCCAAACTCTTGGTCTATTTAGTGATATAATTATGGTTGCTATGGGGTTTTCCCAGCCAGCATCGAGTTAAAAAAATAAAACGGCAATGCTCTATTCCGCGGTAGAAAATTAGATTTTTCCGCGCGCGTCCAAACAATTCAGGAACGAAAGGGTTAAACACTTTAGTTTAAAAAATAAAAATTCAAATAAAAACAACAACAGACAAGAGTATAATAATAATAATTAGCTAGTTCAGTTACTGCATTGTCTTATTGGTACTTCTGTGGCGGATCAGCTCAGCTTCAAGAAGCCCACTTTAAGCTGAATTACTGCGTTTCCCCATTCTAAGCCGTCCTTAACATAGTCACGGGATAGGTTCTATTGCTTAGAAGTGTTCATGGGATCAGAAACTCTTAGCGTCCCACTTAACATCGACAGGGTATAGCTAACAAATTTGTAGCTACCACAAAAGTTTTGTATCCACTAGACAAATTGTTATCTTTTCCTCATCTGTGATGCTTAAGAAGTCATTGTAATGTCATAATGTAGATCACAATAATTCCGATGTACAATAAGCGGTAAGCAAAACGATAAAGTCACTACTGGTTAGAGGTCAATAAAAAGCTATGGAAATACTAAAGCAATAAATCATAATGCTACTAAAGCCAATGTTCAGTTATTAACCCTTTCACAAATTTTACCGTTGACGTAATTATTCTATATTAAGAACAGCACTAAAATAGTCATTTCTAAAGCTTTTAAGCTTTGTTGCGTGTCGATAGCATGAACGGTTGATTTTTTATACTTTTTTTAAACACGGCCGTACTGCTGAGCGCCATATGGCGCTTATGGCGGTGAAAGGGTTAAGCGTGCAAGAAAACCTTAGTAGTGAACCTGTGCTGTGGTTAGTGATATAGATAATACTAGTAACTATTGAAAAAATAGAAATAAACCCTCAGGTGAACAAATTAATTAATTGCAACTGTTATACTAATTGCCACAGTTTAACCGAAGTCCCATATTATAGTTCCGCCCCGGTAATAATTCGGCTCAGGCGTGTGCACGTGCAGGCAGCGCTGAATGTTAGAACTACGCGCTACAAGTTAGCGTCGTCACACCCACTTAGAGGCATTGGCGTCAGTAACATTTTATCTTGGAAGGGGAAAGTAGTGTCGTCGTCGCGTAAAATGATCCTTTTGTTACCTCACATACTTCATGTAGTGGGAGGTAAGTTGCCTTACAATGAAATTCTATGATATTTTATAGTTTTGGTTTGGAACTATTGACTTGGTAAGAGTTGCTATTGTTACATTACAAATGTATTGGCGGTGTACGTATAGACTCAAGTTTTCCAGCGATTAAATAATATTGTTGCTTAAAATTTGGGCGATGCTACTTTGAAAAGAATGTATACGAAAAAAATTTAGTTTTGAAATACTTCAGGTAAGTCTTGTGTTGGTATGTCCAGTGAAAGCGTGTGTGAAAGTGTTACGTTTTATAAACAAATAAATATATTAGTTGTCTTTACTCTGGTGTTCAGTTTATTACAGCAATAAGCATGTCTTAATATAGGGTGAGGTTCAAAATTATGTCATTCTTCTTTAGAAACGCCTGCTATTAATTTTTGTTTTACTTTTAAGTCTAGCATTGCGGCGAGTGGCTACTATGGCTTTGAAACTAAACTAAATAAAAATTTAGTAGTTGGAATGTTGGGAGTTAAAATTAACCATATAACAACACTGTCGCTTTGTATGTAGCCTAACAAGAGAGTCTCGCTCGCCGTTTGAGCTCTAGCATACCACTAGTATGTAGCTGTTGAAGAAATACATAATAATGAACCCTCACATGAACAAATCAAATAATTGCACCTATTATTATAAATCGACATTGTAAGTTCTATATAGTTCCAACCCTAGTGACAATTTAGCAGTAGATGTGCGCTGAAAGTTAGATCTGAGCGCTGAAGTCAGACCTGCGTGCTACAATACAGAGTAGCGTGGCCACACCCACTTAGTGACATTGGCGTTGATAACATTTTGTCTTGAAGTGGAAAGTGTCGGGTGTAGTGCTCGTGGCTTCGCTGAAAGTCAGAACACCCGATCCAGGATTGGTGGCCATACCTGCTTATTGGCGGTGAGATTAGGCGTGGTTGAATGTAACGTTTATTTTACAAGAGAAAGTGTCTTAAGGGAAGATGATCCTTTTGTTACTTGTATATTCATACATATGGCAGAGGTAAGTGACATCACGATTTTGTTATGGTTGTCAATGACAAAGGACAAAGTAATACGATTGTACTTGTGTTGTGATTTCGTTAGTTAGCTTGATTGTTTTTGTTTTTTATTAACTATGAGCTTAGTAAAGTTTTATAACATTGTAGCAAGTGACCATTCATGATGTTAGTGGTGTATAAACAAATACTTTGTAATTATTATTACAGCAGAAAATACTTGATCTAAAATGTCTACTATAGGACTTAGTAAATGTCCTTGATATTAGAAATACATAAACCTTTGTAGTACAAAGCGTATAAACAATAGACGATCGCTTGGGTGAACGTAGGTGACATAAAAATGAAAGAAAAATGATGTTTTATGGTTTTGTTTTTGTACTTTTGACGTGTTAAAATTTGTTGCAGTTACCTTATAAATGTATTAGCGGTCTAATTAGGAACAAAATTATTTAGCCAATTAGTAATAATGTCAGCGTGAAATTTTTAAAATTTGAAAAAAGAAAGCTATCATAATAAGCTTACTAGTATTTAAAGCAGCAGTTATATTGACAGCGTCTGAGAGTAATCTTGAATCAATATGCTATATCTGTTTCTTTTGTGCTTTACTCATAGCGCAATAAATTCATCTATTTTAAGTTATAATAAAGGAGAAAAATATTTGGTACAATTGCTGCTAAACCAATCAGCAAAAGTATTTCTTATTAGCCTATGAAGTACATATAAGAAAAATATGACCAAGAAAGAGTTCTGAGTGACTCTAAGGTTGTTTGCTCCATATTTGTTGTCTGGACATCATTATCAACTGGTTTAAATCTCAAATTTGGTCTATTCTGCTAAGAAATTGCACGTTTTGCTATTTTTCTGATCCCTCATGGCTCTTAATTTGCTTAGTTAATATTGTATTCATTTTTTTAAATATTTTTCTATCTCATCATTATAGTATATATTTTGTTAATATTTTCACTCTTTCACCTACTTCTCTTTCAATTTTACCTTCCTCTTTATTCTACATCTTTTCCTCATTTTTTCTTTCTACTTTTTTCTTCTTTTTCTTCTTCTTTTATCTTAAATGTCTTCTTTTATAATTTATTATTTCTATTTTCTTTATAATATCTATTATCCATTCTTTACTTAAATTGTATTTATTTTGATACTCTTACATTCTTATTGTTTTTCCTTCTCCTTCTGTTTCCTAATCTGTTTCTTTACTTTTCTAACTTTTTTATTCTTCTTCCTTTTATTTTCTTGTTTCCTTCTTCTTCATTTTATGCACTCTTATTCCTTTTGCTTTCATATTATTTTCTATTTCTTTTAATCATTTTATCTTCTACTTCTTCTTTTACGTCATCTTGTTCATATTTACCTTGTATCTAATTATATTATATTATATCTTTTTCTTATTATTTTTCTTACTTTTTCTTATTTATTTTTTTTTTCTTCTCATTACTTTTATTCACTCTCTTTCCTCACATTTTTCTCTTCTTTTTTCATTCTGTAAGCTTTTATATTTTCCTCTTCTTTTCTTCGTTTTTCTTTCTTATTTACTCTTTTCATCTTCTTTTATCCTTTTTCTTGAATATTATTTATTACTCATAAAGTGTTGGACCGTTTAAACTTAAATAAAGGTTCACTCCCTTTTTCTTTTACATCTTTTTCTTCTTTTTTCCATTTCTTTTCTACCTCATTATTATTGTCTATTTTCATCTATTATAACTTTTTTAATTTTTTCAACTTATTTTTCTTTTTATAATCTCATTTTCTTCTTCTAAATATTCTTTCCTTCTTCATTTTTATTTATTTATTTCTTCTATTGTTTCCTGTTTTCATCATCTTCTGATTTTCATTTTCTTCTTCTTTTCTTCATATTCATCTCATTCCCTTCATTGTTCTTCTTTGCCTCATCCTCCTTCTTTGTTATTTTTTATTTCTTAATTTTTTTCTCTACTTATTTTTATTCCTGTTTGTCACTAATTTTTTCTTCTTTTGTTCCTTTTCTTCTGTTTTTTTTTTTTTTTGTGTAGTCACCTTTTTTCAATTGCTCATCAGGTATCTCTTCAATTTTTTTCCTCCCTTCTTTTTTTCTTCATCTTTTTTTTTCCTCTTGTTTGCTTTCATACTCTTATCTTCTCGTTATTCGGTTTCATATCATACTTATTCTCGTTACAGTTCTTCTGGTTCTTTTCCCCATTTTTGTTCTTTGAAAGACAACTTTAATTGACTGCATACAAGTATGTCAGAGTTAAATGTAACTATTGAAAAAAATTCTACTTTACACCTTACATTTTTGTTCTTCTTCTTCAGAGTTTCTTCATGTTTTCGTCTTCATTCTACTTACTCTTTCTGTTTTTTCGTCATTTCTAATTTCTTCTTCTTTACCTTCTATATAATTATCATTTTTTTCATCTTTTTTTTCTCAACTTATTTTTTTTTTCCTTTTCTCTTTGACTTTTTCTTTCACCTTTATTAACTTTTTCTCTTCTCATTTTCTTCTTGAATTTTCTTGAGTTTGATTTTATAATTTTACCATTCTCTTTATCAGAATCTTATAAGATCTCTTAATTTATTCTATCAATAATTCAGATTGAATAGCAATTTTTCTTGCTCTATGTTATTTAAATCTTAACCTGATGTTTAAACTTACTGTGAAGTCCTCTTCATTTCATTCATTTTCTATTTTTTGTCTTTTTATTCTTTTTCTTATTAATTTTTCAACATTTTCTGCTCATTCTTTTCTTTTTGTACTTGCTTAAGTGTTTTACCATCTTCCTTTTCTGCTAGTTCTTCTTACTTTATCTTTTCTTTTTTTCATTTCTTCTTATTATTCTTCTTCTTCTTCCTATTATTCTTGCGTCCTTCTATGTTCTTTAACTTTTTTTGTTTTCCCTATTTCTTATTATTTTATATCGTTATTTATCTTTTCCTCTTTTTATGTTTCATCTTCTTTCTTTCCTTCTCTTCTTTTTTGTTTTCTTCTCCTTCCTATTATGAAATTACTTGTTCTGCGGCCATTTTAAAAAGACATGTCAAATCCTATATCTTCTTAAATTGCTGCTCATTCATGATTCCCAAGCTTACAAAAATTGTTCAAGCTTTTATTTAGCATGATACACGTTAATGTCTTTCCAATTGAAGAGAAAGGAACAGCAGTTAGTAACTGGTAAAGAGTCGCTAGGCTGGAGGACATGGAGTGTTGGAGAGAGAGTATGTCTTTATTGGTAGTAGACAAACACTAGCAGCAGCAGAAAAACAAACTTAGCATTTATGGTAAAAACTAAAACTCCTATTAACTACACTGAAGTAGCCAGTAGCTAAAAGATCTTACGATGACCATGTATTTTCTGTTCCAGGCACACATTCTAACATTAAGTTTACCACTCTCACTTATGGAAGTCAAGTTTTTTCCTGAATGTGAATCGCCTGATAATAGCAAGGTAGGCTCCATAGAGGGACAAGAGAAAGGAGTTCAAATACCTGTTGTACCTAATCAGAGCATGTGCTTCTGGTATGTGTTAATATCAAAACTTATTGGATTGATAATAAGTTTGAACCTATTGCATTCCAGTGCTGATATAATAAAAATATCCATGAGGATATTTTTATTTATACCCATTAAGAAACTTGCAACATTTATATTTGACTATTTCAATCACCTTCTGAAATTCTGAGCTAGCTTTCAACTCTAAGACATGTATTGACAAATCTGAGAGCTGAAAATCATCAAATACATTTCAGGTAGCTTCATTTGCATGAAATAGAGAAAAAATACTTTTTAAATTTGATGTGTAGCTTATATACATATCAACCAATATCATTTTTTATGTTGTTTTATAAGTGAGGATAGTATATCAAGCATGTATACGTTGATCCACTCAACTCCAAATCTTGAAAGCCAGAGCACTCGTAATTAGCATTGACCTACTGCTATACACACTCTGAAAGTTTATTAGAGCAACAAGTTCATTAATTTAGATGCCAGAAAAAAGTTGATTAGGTTCTAGAAGATGAGTTTTCTGTCCATAAAATTACAGTTGATGTTTGTCATGTGAGCTTGGTTACATTGAGTACTGACGAGTTTTCAGCTGCAATATCCTGATAACGACTTCGGATATTGCAAGCTTTGCAAGATGTTGTGCAAACAATGCGTAACTTAGATATTTATATATATATATATATATATTGATAGCAAGTGTTCATTTTCTAATAAGAAATCATGCTGCTCAAGAATTTCGTGAGCGTAAATAACTTCAGGAAATTTTTAAAAAAATGTATGAAATACTTTAAATGTCTTTGTCAACAAGTCGATTCACTGAAAAAGTAAGTCGAATGCTAACACTTGTCACATCAAAATTTTTCCCTTAGCAAAATGCAATATGACTGCATGCTATTAACTGATGCACTGATATTATTCACAAATATTCTATATTATATTAATTATAGTGCATCATAACGCTTGGAGACAAAGCCTAACTTCAACTTTTATTTAATCCCCTAAAAAGAAATAATGTGCTATCATAAATGCAACATAATTAATTGCATGTACAATGAAGAAATGTATCAAGAGTATCAAGTAAAAATATGTTAGCAAATATTGAAATGACACAAACAGTATGTACATAGAAAGATTAAAATAAACATGTGGTTATATATGTTTAAATAAGTCAATAATTGACACATGTCTACTTAGCTTAAATAATTAGCATCAAAAAAACATTCTTAATATTCCTAGTATTTTCTAATCTTTACGTCTCATTATAATTTAGTGTAATAATCTGGGGCATATTGGTACACATTACAAATATCTTCTCTCTTACGATGGAAGAATATATACATAACATAGAAGTCCCCTTAATTAGAAGTCCTTAATTATAAAAGGACTTGCTAGATGTATTCTCTCTTTCACAGGCATTTTTTTACATTAAGCAAGCGGTCCTGGGTTCATTACAGGTGGCAATGAAGCATTTTATTTTTATTTTCTACTAGTTTAAAACAGTCTATGAAAGAGAGAGAATACCTAATGATTTAAAGGAGCCTTAACTGAAAACTATAACTTGTTCTCTGGAGATTGTGGATATACATGATGTTGTAGATATAGTACTATAGCTTGATGGCTTCAAAGTGTACTTATGTATTTAAGTTATTCTCATGGACTAAAACTACCACATGCCAAATAGGGAAACTAAACGTAATTATAATTATGTTAGATTTGAAGTATTGGCAGTACAACTACATGTATACATTTACACAAACAAACTGTATTTTGACACATAGGAATTGACTGGACACGAATGTTAATAAAGCTATCATTTAATTATATCCTCTTGTAGAAAGGTTTATATTGCTGTTATCTTTGACCAAGATTATTGATTTAGTAATTGTAAGACATACGCATATCAATTAGACTAGATTTAAAGATGAACTTTTTGTACTATCCTGGCATATGCTAATGATTTGATACTACTTAATTTTAAAGCATTCTTATGAAGTATTCAAGAATAACATCTTTATAGTTATATTTTTAGCTGTTGAAGCTACTGCTTCAATTGTTTTGCCGTTAGTTGATTATTTTACTGAATTCATGTATGAACAGTCTAAAAGGAGTACATAAAAGTGTATAGGTTATGATACAATTTGAATTTCTTCATTTTGCTAATTGTATTACAAAACTTATTTACCATTTGGAGGTACTATATATTATAACGAAATATAGGACTCAGTGTGATACTAAAACTGCTAAAAACACCCTGTTGGAGTCTCAAAACATTTCCTTTAAAATTTGATTCTAGCATCTTCTAAACCAAAACTGAAAAATAACATAACTAATAATAGTAGTTTGTTCATGAATCACGTTAAAATATACTCCAAAACTGCACCTTTTTGGTAAACAACACTGGTGGCAGCTGCGCTATTTTCAATACAATCTGCTTTGTCCGAAATACTTACCAAAGCTTTTAGGAGGATTAGACAATTAGATAGTTGCTGAACTACAGTTTCTTCCAAGTAATGGTGATTAGTAGCTGTGCTATTTCAATACAATCTACAGGGCTAACAAAATTGAAAAACGGGGATGTTTGTGTACTTGTTTATATGGACGTACGTATGTCATTTTGTACTTTGACCCTTCGTATTTTTGTGTTCGCTCCCGCTTTGGACCCCGTCCCAAACTTCACTAAACAGAATCCTCCGGTTTAGCGACCATTACCCGTATCACCTTAGAAAAATAACATAATATAGATAACAATAGTAGTTTGTTTACAAATCATGTTAAAATACTCTAAAACTGCATTTTTTTTGTACACAGAACTGGTGGCTGCTGTGCTATTCTCGATACTATGTGCTTTGTACTAAATGTTTATGAAAGTATTTCGGAGTGTTCAACCATCAGATAGTTATGAAACAACAGCCACAATATCAAAATGAGTTGGAATAGGAAACACTATGCTTGTCCCAATTCCTTGTACACTGCACGTCTGTAATCATAATCAATATTCACTTCAATTGTATTCTTGGGAGACCTCACATACTATAACAATGAACAAGCTTATAGCACTCAAAATTTAATAATCAGCAGAATTATATAAAATAATTGATAAGAATTCTCAGTAAGTACTGGAAGTGTAACCATATTCTCTATTTCTTAATGTAGTTTACATAAATATTCAAGTGTTGACTCGTTTATATAATAATAGCTAAGTTGACATTCTCACTGGCTATGCACATTTTGTGCCATGTTTTTGCTCATGTCGTATTAAAAAAATTGGACTGCACAATACATAGTCTCTATTTTGATAACACAATTTCTGTCATAATATGTATTGTAGTGGTGTGTATTGGTTGATGTTCTTTGTTCTGAAATTAGCACAAAATGACCCTTGGGTGCCTGGGCCGTATCTAGAAAAAAATTCCTGGTATAGCATAGGCAAACATTTATAATTTATTTTATACATGAATATTATGTGTATAATATTTATTCATATGTACATATATTAGGTTAATAACATATACCAGCTGCAAAAAGCAGCTCGGCTTATTAAACCCAAAAATGTATAAATAATTATATTTGATTCTCCATAGAGCCTGATTTTTCATCCAAGCTTATCACCACTATGTAAGACAATATGTTAGGAGAGGTTTGGCTGTTAGAAATTTGATATAATGATCATGCGGTCACTTAATCAGCCCCTTTTTCTCATGGAAACAGCTCTAAAATAATACTAAGTGCTATGTATATAAAGTAGCAATATAAAAAGCTACTGGGGTGCAACTTCACCCCAGGCCCCCCACCTCAATAAAGCCCTGGGTACTGTATGTTACCAAAAGGTTAAGACTGAAGTTTCATGCCTATAATTTTCATACGTTTTAATTGATTGTCTAACTTGCAAATGCTGGTCTTCAGAGCCAGTCATGATAAACAATAAAACTCTATTCATGCAGTTGCTCTTACAACAAATACTTTGTAATCCAGTAAGAATATCAAGTAATCATATCATCTTGACTCTCTTCTATTTGGTTCATGAGACTTCAACCCCAATTCTTGACACATTTCTAGCTGCAAACTCTACCTCACTAGGATACTTTAATACTTAAACACACACTCTGTCATTTTCAACTCTGGTAATCATGAATAGGCATGATGCTTCCATGGCTTGATCCTTTGCAGTTTTAGAACATTGAGTGACAACTATTTTTTCAGTTTAGAATTGATCACAATTACTTGTGTTTTCATCTTCTTTGTTAAAATACCTGGTGACTTCTCAAATGCACAATGCGCATCACACTAATAACCACAATTTAATGACTACTGTGTTCATAGGGGAAAGCTTGATGTCGTGTGAGTTTGGCCTGTTTTAATCTTTGTCTGAACATTCACTATGCGCAGCATTATATTTCTGACAGTTATTGTTAAGCAAAATAATGTCCAATAAGATGAAATAACTTAGCTATTAACTTAGCTATTGATTGGGAACTTTTATTCACAGATGACGTTATATCATGTCGATTAATACCGGGAGCTAACCATCAAAGCTATAAGTGATTAATATGGTTTGTTGGAGTACTCAATTTTACGGCTTCTGGAATAAGCATAAAGTTGTGCTATGGATACTGTCCTGGCAAACGGTGAACAGTTTAATATATTATTTAATTTTAGATCCCGATTTTGTATTAACTGTAAAGAAAAGCATTTCTGCTGGCCTATTAGTAACAGTAGAAGCTATTATTGCAATTCTCTCTCCTTTAGCAGGATATTTAGCAGACATCAAGTATGGACAGTACAAAGTCTTGAAAGTGAGTACTCAGTTTATGATAGCATTTGAATTCTTCATTTTACTAGTTTGGATTTTAATATGGTCAATAGTAAATACTAGAGATTACAAATTTGACATATTTGCTTCCTGCCTTTTAATTTCAATAATAGGTAATTTAGTTGGAAGAGTACTATTCATTACAAATATTGTCCAGTTTGGAATAGAGCAACTTAGAGATGATCCAACCTTTAAGTCTGACTTTTACTTAGTGATGGTGCTATTAGCAGACAAATTAACAGAATTAGTAAAAAAAGTTTATAAAAGCCTGTTTGATTTGAAATGGATTGTAAAAAATAATATTTTATTTATGAGCAATGGAAGTATCGTTGCATTTGATGTTTGTTTCAGTTTTTTTCAGTGATCATACTGTTCCTCGTAGAAAAATATAGCTCTAAATTTCAACATCATAATACAAAAGGAAATCCTTACAAGTTAGTATATGGTGTTATGTTCTTTGCCATCAAACACAAAAAACCAATTAGAAGAAGTGCATTCACGTATTGTGATGATGAACGTCCATCTAGATTAGACTTTGGAAAACAAAGATATGGAGGACCATTCACTACAGAGCAAGTAGAAGATGTAAAAGTCATGATAAATATAGTTATAGTATTAATTGCTGTGTGTCCATATTTTTTACTGGAATTTACTGGAAATACAGTACTGGCTCAATATAGGCACCACAAAGAGTTGTACAATTCTAATTTTCTCCACAGAATGATTTTGAAAAATGCTACACTTTCGTCATTTATTGTCACTATTTTCATCCTATTCTTTATTGTAATCATTAGACCATTTAAATGCAATTACACAGTTAGCATTCTTAAAAGGATTGGTGCTAGTTTAATAATTGCAATTTTTATGCAACTTATTATGATAGTGTGTGGCATTATTTCCAGAGACAAACATTATTCCCTCGGAGATTCGTGTTTAATAGTCAATATTAGTTCCATAGACAACTTCAATGTAACAATACCAGAGTTTTAATTACCTACTATGTTACAAGTTTGTTTGGCATTTAGTCAAATGTTATTCTACATAGCAGTTTGGCAATTCATTTGCTGTCAGATTCCTCGATACATGAAAGGACTTTTGTTTGGACTCTATTATTTCAGTAGGGCAGTGTTGCGGTTGATCTCTACTATATTGTTACATTTTTCTCTCAGTAAAAAGTTCAGTTTTGGCTGTGCATTCCATTATTTGATTATCTATTTCGTTATTGGAGTCATCACATTGATATTGTTTATGATAACAGCTCACAGATATCGCTATCGTAAGAGAGAAGATATTTGCAATGTCTACCAATATGCTGAAGATTATTACACATTTCATAAGTGAATTGATATTTAGTTATTGTTGTGATGAACATGTTTATTATTGACATTGTGCAGTTGGTGAAGTTAGTGGACTTAGTTTGTGAATTTAAAATTGATTTCAAAATACTAGGTTTCATTGTATTTTACTTTGTACTTACTTATTATAGCATTCCAATGTTTTCATAGCATATTGTTAATTTTATATATCATTTTATATGTTCTTATATTAATTCAGGTAAATGAATTTATTACAAACTCTATACCTTTGGGTTGTACAATATTAGAAATAAACCGTTTTACAAAGAGTGAAAAATTATAATCAAGTGTAACAGTAAAAAATTTAATAACATGAGTCTAGACCCTCACTGTCTGCTTGTGTATTTTGTTGTACTGTTAATAGCTAGTCACACTCATGGCTATTAATTACTAGAGTTTTGTAATACCGAGCAATGAGATAAATATTAATATGATTCAAGCAGAGTTGCAAACCAGGCACTGAACAAGTGTAATGAGAATTTGGAGAACACAATGAATGCAATAAATTGTCTACAGTACAAGTTTTTCAGGTAACTGAAAACTACTTGTTCTCTGGAGATTGTGGATATATATGATGTTGGAGCTATAATACTACAGTTTGATGGCTTCAAAGTTTACTTATATTTAAAACCTTTTCATTGGACTAAAACTACCACATGCCAAAAAAAACAAACAAGTGTATTGGCAATTGCTAAACGTAATTATAATTATGTTAGATTTGAAGTATTGGCAGTACAACTATACATTTACACAAACAGACTGTATTGTGACACATGGGAATCGACTGGATACAGATTTATATAAAGCTATCGTTTAATTATATCCTCTCTTAGAAAGGTTTACATTGCTGTAATGTTTGACAAATATATTATATTGATTTAGTAATTGGATGTAGACTAGATTTAAAGCTGAACGTTTTGTACTATCCTGGCATATGCTAATGATTTGATACTACTTAATTTTAAAGCATTCTTATGAAGTATTCAAGAATAACATCTTTATAGCTAGATTTTTAGCTGTTGAAGCTACTGTTTCAATTGTTTTTCCGTTAGTTGATTATTTTACTGAATTCATGTATAAACAGTCGAAAAGGAGTACATAAAAGTGTATAAGTTATGATACAATTTGAATTTTTGCATTTTGCTACTTGTATTACAAAACGTATTTACCATTTAAAGGTATTATATATAACGAAATAAGGACTCAGTGTGATACTACAACTGCTAAAAACACCCTGCTGGAGTCTCAAAACATTTCCTTTAAAATTTGATTCTTGCATCTTCTAAACCAAAACTGAAAAATAACATGTAGACAACAGTAGTAGTTTGTTTACAAATCACGTCCAAATATACTTCAAAACTGCACATTTTTTGTAAACAGAACTGGTGTCTGCTGTGCTATTCTCAATACTATGTGCTTTGTACTAAATGTTTATGAAAGTATTTAGGAGTGTTCAACAATCAGATAGTTATGAAACAACAGCCACAATATTAAAAAGAGTTAGAATTGGAAACACTATGCTTGTTCCAATTCCTTGTACACTGCAAGTCTGTAATCATATTGACTTCAATAAATTGTATTCTTGGGAGACCAAATAGACTATAACAATGAACAAGCTTATAGCACTCAAAATATAATAATAAGCAGAAATATATAAAATAATTGATAAGAATTCTCAATAAGTACTGGAAGTGTAACAATAATTTCTATTTTTTAATGTAGTTTACATAAATATTCAAGTGTTGACTCGTCTATATAATAATAGCTAAGTTGACATTCTAATGCATTTAACAGTAGTTAAGAAATGCACTGCTTTAGAGAATATATCACATACTGTGCCAACATTACTGTACTGAAGTAATGACATCACAATGGTTGATAGCATGGCTAACATCATGTGGTGAATTGAGAATCACTGTAAGATGTCACATCAGACTGGCTATGCACAATTTGTGCCATGTTTTTGCTCATGTAGTATTAAAAAAATTGGACTGCACAATACATAGTCTCTACTTTAATAACACAATTTCTGTCATAATATATACTGTAGTGGTGTGTATTTGTTGATGTTCTTTGTTCTGAAATTAGCACAAAATGACCCTTGGGTTCCAGGGTCGTATCTAGAAAAAAATTTCCTGGGGTAGTGAATATTCAATGTCAGCTGTGTATAGCATAGGCAAACATTTATAATTTATTATATACATGTATATAAGTCTATAATTTTTATTTATATGTACATATTATTAGAATAATAACATATAAAGCTGCAAAAAGCAGCTTGGCTTATTAAACCCAAAAACGGTATAAATAATTATATTTGATTCTCCATAGAGCCTGATTTTTCATCCCAGCTTATCACCACTATGTAAGACAATACATTAGGAGAGGTTTGGCTGTTAGAAATTTGATATAATGATCATGCGGTCACTTAATCAGCCCCTTTTTCTCATGGAAACAGCTCTAAAATAATACTAAGTGCTATGTATATAAAGTAGCAATATAAAAAGCTACTGGGGTGCAACTTCACCCCATGCCCCCCACCTCAATAAAGCCCTGGGTACTGTATGTTACCAAAAGGTTAAGACTTAAGTTTCATGCCTATAATTTTCATATGTTTTAATTGATTGTCTAACTTGCAAATGCTGGTCTTCAGAGCCAGTCAAGATAAACAATAAAACTCTATTCTCATGCAGTTGCTTTTACAACAAATACTTTGTAATCCAGTAAGAATATCAAGTAATCATATCTTGGCTCTCTTCTATTTGGTTCATGAGACTTCAACCCAATTCTTGACACATTTCTAGCTGCAAACTCTACCTCACCAGGATACTTAAATAGTTAAAACACACTCTGTCATTTTCGACTCTGGTAATTATCAATAGGCATGATGCTTCCATGGCTTGATTCTTTCCAGTTTTAGAACATTGAGTGACAACTATTTTTTCAGTTTAGAATTGATTAATTCACAACTACTTATGTTTTCATCTTCCTTGTTGAAATACCTGGTGACTTTTCGAATGCACAATGCGCATTACACTAATAACCACAAATTAATGACTACTATGTTCATAGGAGAAAGCTTGATGCCATGTGAGTTTGGCCTGTTTTAAACTTTGTCTGAAAATTCACTATGCGCAGCATTTTATATATGACATATATAGTTAAGCAAAATAATGTCCAATAAGATGAATAAACTTTTAGTGTATATCTTGATAGTAAATACATGAATGTCTAATAGGTGTTTCAACCTTAAGTTTGTTGCAGCAATCTAACTCTAGTTTATCATCACAATACTGAAAGTAATTTTCACTTTCATTTCAAGGAAATACATTAAGCAATTTTAATTTTCTGAGGGTATTAAAGGACAGATTCATACCTTTTCATCAGTTGTTTCCTTGTGTTATTGATTGGGAACTTTTATTTACAGATAACGTTATATCATGTCGCTTAATACCGTAAGCTAACCATCAAAGCTATAAATAATCAATATGGTTTGTTGGAGTACAAAATTTTACAGCTTCTGGACTAAGCATAAAGCTGTGCTATGGATACTGTCCTGGCAAATGGTGAACAGCTTAATATATTATTTAATTTTAGATCCCGCTTTTGTATTAACTGTAACGAATAGTATTTCTGCTGGCCTATTAGTAACAGTAGAAGCTATTATTGCAATTCTCTCTCCTATAGCAGGATATTTAGCAGACATCAAGTATGGACAGTACAAAGTCTTGAAAGTGAGTACTCGGTTTATGATAGCATTTGAATTCTTCATTTTACTAGTTTGGATTTTCATATCGTCAATAGTATATACTAAAGATTACAAATATGACATATTAGTCTCCTTCCTATTAATTTCAATAATTGGTTATTTAGTTGGAAGAGTACTATTCATTACAAATATTGTCCAGTTTGGAATAGAGCAACTTAGAGATGATCCAACCTTTAAGTCTGACTTTTACCTTGTGATGGTTCTATTAGCAGACCAATTAACAGAATTAGTGATAAAAGTTTATAAAAGCCTGTTTGATTTCAGATGGAAAGTACAAAATAATATTATATTTATGAGCAATGGAAGTATCATTGCATTTGATGTTTGTTTCAGTGTTTCAGTTGTTTTTTCAGTGATCATACTGTTCCTGGTAGAAAAATACAGCTCTAAATTTCAACATCATAATACAAAAGGAAATCCTTACAAGTTAGTATATGGTGTTATGTCCTTTGCCATCAAACACAAAAAACCAATTAGAAGAAGTGCATTCACGTATTGTGATGATGAACGTCCATCTAGATTAGACTTGGAAAACAAAGATATGGAGGACCATTCACTACAGAGCAAGTAGAAGATGTAAAAGTCATGATAAATATAGTTAAAGTATTAATTGCTGTGTGTCCATATTTTTTACTGGAATTTACTGGAAATACCGTACTGGTTCAATATAGGATCCACAAAGAGTTGTACAATTCAAATTTTCTCCACAGAATGATTTTGCAAAATGCTACATTTTCGTCATTTATTGTCACTATTTTCATTCTATTCTTTATTGTAATCATTAGACCATTTATTTGCAATTACACAGTTAGCATTCTTAAAAGGATTGGTGCTAGTTTAATAATTGCAATTTTTATGCAACTTATTATGATAGTGTGTGGCATTATTTCCGGAGACAAACATTATTCCCTCGGAGACTCATGCTTAATAGTCAATATTAGTTCCATAGACAACCTCAATGTAACAATACCAGAGTTTTTATTACCTACTTTGTTACAAATTTGCTTGGCATTTAGTCAAATGTTATTCTACATAGCAGTTTGGCAATTCATTTGCTGTCAGAGTCCTCGATACATGAAAGGACTTTTATTTGGACTCTATTATTTCAGTAGGGCAGTGTTGCGGTTGATCTCTACTATATTGTTACATTTTTCTCTCAGTAAACAGTTCAATTTTGGCTGTGCATTCCATTATTTGATTATCTATTTCGTTATTGGAGTCATCACATTGATATTGTTTATGATAACAGCTCACAGATATCGCTATCGTAAGAGAGAAGATATTTGTAATGTGTACCAATATGCTGAAGATTATTACACATTTCATAAGTGAATTGATATTGAGTTATTGTTGCGATGAACATGTGTTATTATTGACATTGTGCAGTTGGTGAAGTTAGTGGACTGAGTTTGTGAATTTAATATTGATTTCAAAATACTAGGTTTCATTGTATTTTAATTTGTACTTATTATAGCATTCCAATGTTTTCATAGCGTATTGTTAATTTTATATGTTCTTATATTAATTCATGTAAATTATATTAAATTTAAGATAACTTTTTATTACAAACTCAATACCTTTGGGTCGTTCAATATATAAACCGTTTTACAAAGAGTGAAAAATTAAAATCAAGTGTAACAGTAAAAAAATGAATAACATGAGTCTACACTGTAAAAATTATAGCGTGAAAACCCACCAAATTCACGCCAAACTGGTGGTGTGAATGCCCACCACCTATGCATAGTGTGTACTTCACACTTTCTTCCGAGTGTGAATGCACACTTAGTGTGAAATTCACACTCAATGGAATATCATGGACCCTTTACCGAACATTAATTATATTCATGTGTAGATTCATGTAATCTACCTTATAAATGTTTTGTACACTTGTGTGCTAGATAGAGAGTTGAGTAAGATTTTATATAGTCGTCTGATTAATGAGATCTGGGATTACACCAATCTCTTTTTGGAAAAAAAATGTTGATATGTATTACTAGAATCAATGTAACTTAAAATAATTCAGCATTAATGTAAGTATGAGTTCATAGTGGTTGTGGTGAGAATTCACGCTAAATTTGGTGTGTACTTCACACCCAAACGATGAGGTGTGCGCATCACACCATATTTTGGTGTGACATTGTTACAAGTGATTCACGCTTAATTTGGTGTGAACTACACACATTTTGGTTTACAGTGTAGACCCTCACTGTCTGCTTGTGTATTTTGTTGTACTGTTAATAGCTAGTCACACTCATGGCTATAAATTACTGGAGTCTTGTAATACCGAGCAGTGAGATAAATATTGATATGATTCAAGCAGAGTTGCAAACCAGACACTGAACAAGTGTAATGACAATTTGGAGAACACAATGAATGCAATAAATTGTCTACAGTACAAGTTTTTCAGGTAACTGAAAACTACTTGTTCTCTGAAGATTGTAGATATATATGATGTTGGAGCTATAGTACTACAGTTTGATGGCTTCAAAGTTTACTTATATTTAAAACCTTTTTCATGGACTAAAACTACCGCATGCCAAAAAAAACAAACAAATGAATTGGCAAGTGCTATACGTAATTATAATCATGTTAGATTTGAAGTATTGGCAGTACAACTATACATTTACACAAACAGACTGTATTTTGACACATGGGAATCGACTGGATACAAATTTTAATAAAGCTATCATTTAATTATATTTTTTTGTAGAAAAATTTCCATTGCTGTTATGTTTGACCAAGATGATATTGATTTAGTAATTGGATGTAGACTTGATTTAAAGTTGAACATTTTGTACTATCCTGGCATATGCTAATGATTTGATACTACTTAATTTTTAAGCATTCTTATGAAGTATTCAAGAATAACATCTTTATAGCTAGATTTTAAGCTGTTGAAGTTACTGTTTCAATTGTTTTTCCGTTAGTTGATTATTTTACTGAATTCATGTATGAACAGTCTAAAAGGAGTACATAAAAGTGTATAAGTTATGATACAATTTGAATTTCTTCATTTTGCTACTTGTATTACAAAACGTATTTACCATTTGGAGGTATTATATATAACGAAATATAGGACTCAGTGTGATACTAAAACTGCTAAAAACACCCTGTTGGAGTCTCAAAACATTTCCTTTAAAATTTGATTCTACTTCTAAACCAAAACTGAAAAATAACATATAGACAACAGTAGTAGTTTATTTACAAATCACGTTCAAATATACTTCAAAACTGCATTTTTTTTGGTAAACAGAACTGGTGGCTGCTGTGCTATTCTCGACACTATGTGCTTTGTACTAAATGTGAAAGTATTTAGGAGTGTTCAACAATCAGATAGTTATGAAACAACAGCCTCAATATCAAAATGAGTTGGAATAGGAAACACTATGCTTGTCCCAATTCCTTGTACACTGCAAGTTTGTAATCATATTGACTTCAATTGTATTCTTTGGAGACTACGCATAGACTATAACAATGAACAAGCTGATAGCACTCTAAATTATAATAATAAGCAGAATTATATAAAATAATTGATAAGAATTCTCAGTAAGTACTGGAAGTGTAACCATAGTCTCTATTTTTAATGTAGTTTACATAAATATTCAAGTGTTGACTCGTTTATATAATAATAGCTAAGTTGACATTCTAATGCATTTCACAGTAGTTAAGAAATGCACTGCTTTAGAGAATATATCACATACTGTGCCAACATTGCTGTACTGAAGTAATGACATCACAATAGTTGATAGCATGGCTAACATCATGTGGTGAATTGAGAATCACTGTAAGATGACACATCAGACTGGCTATGCACAATTTGTGCCATGTTTTTGCTCATGTAGTATTAAAAAAATTAGACTGCACAATACATAGTCTCTATTTTGATAACACAATATCTGTCATAATATATATTGTAGTTGTGTGTATTGGTTGATGTTCTTTGTTCTGAAATTAGCACAAAATGACCCTTGGTGCCAGGGCCGTATCTAGAAAAAAATTTCCTGGGTGAGCGAATGTTCTATGCCATTTGTGTATAGCATAGGCAAACATTTATATTTTATTACATACATGTATATATGTGTATAATATTTATTTATAAGTACATATTATCAGAATAATAACATATACCTGCTGCAAAAAGCAGCTCGGCTTTTTAAACCCAAAAAGGGTATAAATAATTATATTTGATTCTCCATAGAGCCTGATTTTTCATTCAAGCTTATCACCACTGTAAGGCAATACGTTAAGAGAGGATTGGCTGTCAGAAATTTGATATAATGATCAAGCGGTCACTTAATCAGCCCCTTTTTCTCATGGCAATTGCTCTGAAATAATACTAAGTGCTTTGTATATAAAGTAGCAATTTAAAAACTACTGGGGTGCAACTGCACCCCATACCCCCCACCACAATAAAGCCCTGGGTACTATATGTTACCAAAAGGTTAAGACTTAAGTTTCATGCCTATAATTTTCATATGTTTTAATTGATTGTCTAACTTGCAAATGCTGGTCTTCAGAGCCAGTCATGATAAACAATAAAACTCTATTCATGCAGTTGCTCTTACAACAAATACTTTGTAATCCAGTTAGAATATCAAGTAATCATATCTTGGCTCTTATATGAGACTTCAACCCTAATTCTTGATACATTTCTAGCTGCAAACTCTACCTCACCAGGATACTTAAATACTTTAAAACACACTCTGTCATTTTCGACACTGGTAATCATCAATAGGCATGATGCTTCCATTGGATTTATCCTTTCCAGTTTTAGAACATTGAGTGACAACTATTTTTTCAGTTTTGAATTGATTAATTCACAACTACTTATGTTTTCATCTTCCTTGTTGAAATACCTGGTGATTTCTCGAATGCACAATGCGCATCACACTAATAACTACAATTTAATGACTACTGTGTTCATAGGAGAAAGCTTGATGCAATGTGAGTTTGGCCTGTTTTAAACTTTGTCTGAAAATTCACTATGCGCAGCAAGTTATGTCTGATAGTTATAGTTAAGCAAAATAATGCCCAATAAGATGAAATAAACTTTTAGTGTATATCTTGAAAGTAAATACATGAATGTCTAATAGGTGTTTCAACCTTAAGTTTGTTGCAGCAATCTAACTCTAGTTTATCATCACAATACTGAAAGTAATTTTCACTTTCATTTCAAGAAAATACATTAAGCAATTTTAATTTTCTGAGGGTATTAAAGGACAGCTTCATACCTTCTCATCAGTTGTTTCCTTGTGTTATTGATTGCGAACTTTTATTTACAGATAACGTTATATCATGTCGCTTAATACCGTAAGCTAACCATCAAAGCTATGAATGATAAATATGGTTTGTTGGAGTACTCAATTTTACAGCTTCTGGACTAAGCATAAAGCTGTGCTATGGATACTGTCCTGGCAAATGGTGAACAGCTTAATATATTATTTAATTGTTGACCCCGCTTTTGTATTAACTGTAACGAACACCATTTCTACTGGCCTATTAGTAACAGTAGAAGCTAGTATTACAATTCTCTCTCCTTTAGCAGGATATTTAGCAGACATCAAGTATGGACAGTACAAAGTCTTGAAAGTGAGTACTCAGTTTATGATTGCATTTGAATTCTTCATTTACTATTTTGGATTTTCATTTCGTCAATACTAAAGATTACAAATTTGACATATTAGTCTCCTTCCTATTAATTTCAATAATAGGTTATTTAGTTGGAAGAGTACTATTCATTACAAATATTGTCCAGTTTGGAATAGAGCAACATAGAGATGATCCAACCTTTAAGTCTGACTTTTACCTTGTGATGGTTCTATTAGCAGACCTATTAACAGAGTTAGTGATAAAAGTTTATAAAAGCCCATTTAATTTCAGATGGATAGTACAAAATAATGTTATATTTATGAGCAATGAAAATATCATTGCATTTGATGTTTGTATCAGTATTTCAGTTGTTTTTTCAGTGATCATACTGTTCCTGGTAGATAGCTCTAAATTTCAACATCATAATACAAAAAGAAATCCTTACAAGTTAGTATATGGTGTTATGTCCTTTGCCATCAAATAAAAAAACCAATTAGGATAAGTGCATTCACGTATTGTGATGATGAACGTCCATCTAGATTAGACTTTGGAAAACAAAGATATGGAGGACCATTCACTACAGAGCAAGTAGAAGATGTAAAAGTCATGATAAATATAGTTAAAGTATTAATTGCTGTGTGTCCATATGTTTTACTGGAATTTACTGGAAATACAGTACTGGCTCCACATAGGCACCACAAAGAGTTGTACAATTCTAATTTTCTCCACAGAATGATTTTGGAAAATGCTACACTTTCGTCATTTATTGTCACTATTGTCATCATATTCTTTTTTCTAATCATTAGACCATTTATTTGCAATTACACAGTTAGCATTTTTAAAAGGTATTAAAGTGTACAGTACTGGATATATTATATTGGCACTAGTAATATTGAAATATTCCTATTTGTATATAATATTTCTAGATACTGTTTCCCAAACATGCCTTGCCATTTAACAATACATGCAAATAAGATTTCAAAAAAAGAAGGACAGTTTATCAATCAAATGCTTGGATCTACAATACTGTTTTACTTTGCGAATTATGTATTCAAATCTACATAAATGCACTGTAATCGTTGGTGTGCAGAATAAATTTTGCCCGATTGAGATGTGTAGAATTAAGGAAATTATCATCATGAAGCTATGAAAATGCCTTTAATACCTAAGGAATTAGTTGGCTAACAGAGAACATTATTATTAAGGATATTGTTCATTTTGTACTAACTTTTTCAACCTGTATTTAAGAACCACCAGATCCTCCTAATGGAATTACACTTGAAAGGAATTCTACAGCATATACTAATCACATTGTCCACTGGACATCGTCTAATGCAGAGCAACCATTCAAGTCAGTCGACAACTACAGCATCATCGTCAATGAGGTCAGCCTATCATCTTCTCCTCAAAGGTTCACTGTGTTTGCTCCCAGACTTTCCATTCTACTGAACTACAATACCAGCTACGTCATTAATATAAGAGCTGTCAACTGTGCAGGAAGTAGTACAAATTATGAAGCCTATATCAGCACTGAAGGTAAGACAATGAAGTTAAAATTTAATTAGTCTAGCATGGTTCAAGCTCATAGAGGAGTTTTTCATAATGAATGAAATTTATTGGGGGTATGAGCCCTGAGCAGATGGTATGTAGGACCCACTTTGTCTATCATTGTATAGATTAGCTAGCTATCAAGCAGTAGTTCAAGTTAAAACTTATTATATAAAACCATGTATTACATGTGCAAGTTTTACCCATCTTTAATAGGAGGTAAGTCCCGATTATTTAATTCATCTCCCAAAATTTTTCCCTAAAGTTCAACATTTTTCTTCGGGACAAGAAGTGGCTAGCAGTACAAAAAATTTATTGCTCACAATGTAGTAAGAGTTCTGTGAAAAGTCAGATAAAGATTACACTGGAAAAACATTGTGTGCCATTTTGAAAGCTTCCAATTCTGTAACTCAGCTGCCCATTATAAAGCTAGACATCAATAGATTATTCACTGAGACTACATTGACTCTTTTTGTATACTTTATCCTATAATTTCATAAACTAAAATGATTTTTGGAGGAGGTTTTAGCTTTATTTTATCGATTGTTATATTTAAATGTTTCTCAATAAAATATGCAAACAGTTGTATGTCATCCATTAAGCTACCTTTCAAGTGATATTAGTCAACATAGGCAGTCACTACATTTAAAGGCCAAACACGTCTCAAATCACTTGAATTGGCCACAACTAAATCCATAACCATCAGTTCAGCTTAAAATGTATTAAGTACAACTGGACTAAAGTAATTAATAATGGAGAATGAATATTACTGCCAATAATAATTCTTTGGATAGAGATAGTAAGATTTTTTAAATAACTTTATAACTAATATTTAATATCTCAATTAAGTCTAAAACTTATTATAATGATAACCTGAATTGTTTGTTAATTAGAAATGCTGGTTAGTTTAACAAACATTACTTCATAAGAATTGCTCGGCTAAATTTTCAGATGTGCAAACATCAACCTATCCTATAATATGGAATATCATAAATCTGTATAAAGCACTGATTCAACGACTTATGCTCTACCAATATTATAACAATCTTAGAAGCCATATGCGTGTACTGATAGAATTTACCCTATTGCTTATGTATTAGAAATTATAGTTGAATACAAGATAAATGTGTATCACCACAATGCCTCCCAATCAGTAACTCTAGCCATGTGAAAAGAGGGAGCTTTATATACAAACTAAGAACTATAATATGTGTAAATATAAACATTATTTCACAGTTAGTCATATGTACTATATTCAATTGAAAAACTTTCAGTGGTTTATATTGTACTTTTTGTTAGTTATCTCAGTTTGTGGCATTTATTATAGTTATGAAGTTGTATGGTTTGTACATCAGGTGCGGTGTCTATTTAACTTGTAACAGTTTCAAGTTAGGGATCTTTTTTCAAACAATAAAAAAATGTCATGAATCACTGCTATGCAAAGAACAAATATAGCGCCCATAGACAATACCCAGTCCTCTTTACCTGTTCTCAACCACTTACCACAGGAATTGATGAGAAATCTAATGACGAGAAGTTATCATTATCTACAGCACAAAGTAAGAGACTACATATAGCTATTTATTCCCAGATATGTACAGCAATCAATATTTCTGCTGGTGCTTTTTTGCTGCCAATAATTATTTATATTATTGTACCACAGCACCCCAAGCCACTTTACAACAAATTACTCCTTGGTTAGTGGGAGTGGTCACCCTCACCCCACTTTGCTGCCTCCTGAATGTCATATCATTTGTGATCGGATACCTTTGTGGATGGAAATGCATTTGTTCATCTTCAAATAAATACTCGGTTTCCACATTAAATAATGAAAGCATCAATTATGAGGCCAGAAATGCAGCAAAAAAAGACCAGTTTATGTTATAATAATATTGAACAGATTGCTTACAAAATTATCACCATTTTGTTCATACAATCACCTAATTAATATTCAACCTAACACACATTATTTCCATAGAGTGAGAATTACAATTATTCTTTAATCCAAAATAATAAGGGATATTTTTATTCATCAGTTTGTAAGCCTTGTGGGATACATACAATAGTTCTCACCATCCAATTATCCTGTGGAAAAATTCAATTTGAAAAGGAAATCACAAACCAGAATTACATAATTTTACCTAATAGGTCGTATTCTAGCTAATTGTCATACTTAGATTGTTTTATGGTCAAGGCTCTCACAAGAGAAATTTCCACACTCATTTAGAAAGTCAATAGTTTTACTTGAAGCCTGAGGTCAACTTCTTCCAGTAATGACATATTATTGTGGTAATGTTTGTTACTTTATGTTACTTTCATGTTATTCAAATGTCTCTATCATCTTGATTGAGCATGTTTGCATGCCACAGGCAGGGATATCCATTAGCAAGATTTTACAATGCATTAATTCCATCTTTTTTCTTGATAGTTCTGATCACATGCCATTTCATCACTCCACTAGCTCAAAATTGGTATACTAGCTACTTGAGGAGATTTTTTGCTGGTGGCTGACTGACTGGACTGGTTGACTGACTGTGTGTATTAAAGACAAAAAATAATTTCATGCCGCGTTTGAAACCTACAATCCATCAAAATCCACTTCCTCCCTGTATGTACACTGTACACACATAAGCAAGTATCACAAGTCTGATGGAATTGCATTTCATGTATAGACATTTTAGCACACAATGTTCAGGAAATCAAAACGAGACTTTTTAAATTCCACCTGATGATGAGAAATGCATAATTCTCAATATTATGACATATTAATAAATATTTTTGTAGACGTTATAATTTGAACTATGTTAAGCAAAAAGGGCTCGTGAAAGGACACATCATGATTGCAATTTATTCTGCCCTGCCCTGTGATTAGCTTACCAAAGTGAACTGTTTGAAGTCACTGCTCTTGTAATACAAACAAGAAAAAAGTCCCTCAGTATTTAGTAGATTACGTAATGATAAAAAGTGGATTATACACACTTTCATTTATAACATTTTGTAGTACAACACTTTGATAGGTGAGAAGGTAGATTGTTTAAATCTGAGTGGTGAGCATTAAAGTTTTAGTTATTCAGTTTGCATAAAATAGAACAAAACATCCCATTTTAGCATGATCCTACTATTTTGGCTTGTTGTACTCGGTAAGTTCTAAAGTTTCAACTAGCTAAACTTGACAGTTGTAGTAGTTATATTAGATGAAATTGTTGAGAGCATAGTTGATCTGTAGCCACATGGAGTAGAGTATGTCTGTGCTGGTGCGAGTCTCTCTAGAACTCTGCACTGTTCTGTATGTGGTAATTACATAGAATGGATATTTGCAGTAGGAATGAATTTGGCTAATACTCTTCAGTAATTGTCTGTCCTACCAACTTTAAAGAGTGATGCTGCAATTGCAACTCTTTTATCTGAATCAAGTGACAGCATATTATCAACACTAGTCACATATGACAAGCCTGAACATATGCCATTATCAATTCACTGTGCATTTGGAGATAAAAAGTCAGCCTACTCTGAACTTACACACAAAGGTTAGAACAGGTCATCAATGGTGCGTGGACAAATAATATACATTAGATTGTTCTCCAGAACAACCAGATCCACCTATTGACCTAACTCTAGTAAAAAATAAAGACATGTCCTCTAGTTATACTCTCCACTGGCAGTCTTCCAGAAACAAGTCTAGATCAGCAGACAACTACACAGTCACCATCACTGATAGTTCTTCTCCATCTCCTCCTCAGACATCCATTACCAGTGACTCCTTTCTCTGTGAACCTCCCTCACAACATTAACTATACAGTCTCTGTGAGGGCTACCAACTGTGCAAGAGACAGTGCTGAAAATATAACTATTAGCTTATAAGTTTAATATTGTAGTAAGTGACAATTTATGATGTTAGTGGTGTTAAACAAATACTTTGTAAACATTTCACTGAAATACTTGATTTTTAAAATTTTGACTATAGGATTTAGTAAATGTCCAATTTTTAATATGCTGCTTTGATATCAGAAACATCTCCTTAATGAAATAGTCTTAAACACTTTAGTTTAAAAAATAAAAATTCAAATAAAAACAACAACAGACAAGAGTATAATAATAATAATTAGCTAATTCAGTTACTGCATTGTCTTATTGGTACTTCTGTGGCGGATCAGCCCAGCTTCAAGAAGCCCACTTTAAGCTGAATTACTGCGTTTCCCCATTCTAAGCCGTCCTTAACATAGTCACGCGATAGGTTCTATTGCTTAGAAGTGTTCATGGGATCAGAAACTCTTAGCGTCCCACTTAACTTCGACAGGGTATAGCTAACAAATTAGTGGCTACCACAAAAGTGTTGTATCCACTAGACAAATTGTTATTTTTTCCTCATCTGTGATTCTTAAGAAGTCATTGTAATGTCATAATGTAGATCACAATAATTCCGATGTACAATAAGCGGTAAGCAAAACGATAAAGTCACTACTGGTTAGAGGTCAATAAAAAGTTATGGAAATACTAAAGCAATAAATCATAATGCTACTAAAGTGAGGGTGAAGCCAATGTTCAGTTATTAACCCTTTCACAAATTTTACCGTTGACGTAATTATTCTGTATTCTAAAGCTTTTAAGCTTTGTCGCGTGTCGATAGCATGAACGGTTGATTTTTTATACTTTTTTTAAACACGGCCGTACTGCTGAGCGCCATATGGCGCTTATGGCGGTGAATGGGTTAAGCGTGCAAGAAAACCTTAGTAGTGAACCTGTGCTCTGGTTAGTGATATAGATAATACTAGTAACTATTGAAAAAATAGAAATAAACCCTCAGGTGAACAAATTAAATAATTGCAACTGTTATACTAATTGCCACAGTTTAACCGAAGTCCCATATAGTTCCGCCCCGGTGATAATTCAGCTCTGGCGTGTGCACGTGCAGGCAGCGCTGAATGTTAGAACTACGCGCTACAAGTTAGCGCCGTCACACCCACTTAGAGGCATTGGCGTCAGTAACATTTTATCTTGGAAGGGGAAAGTAGTGTCGTCGTCGCTTAAATGATCCTTTTGTTACCTCACATATTTCATGTAGTGGGAGGTAAGTTGCCTTACAATGAAATTCTATGATATTTTATAGTTTTTGTTTGGTACTATTGACTTGGTAAGAGTTGCTATTGTTACATTACAAATGTATTGGCGGTGTACGTATAAACTCAAGTTTTCCAGCGATTAAATAGTATTGTTGCTTAAAATTTGGGCGATGCTACTTTGAAAATAATGTATACGAAAAATATTTAGTTTGAAATACTTCAGGTAAGTCTTGTGTTGGTATGTCCAGTGAAAGCGTGTGTGAAAGTGTTACGTTTTATAAACAAATAAATATATTAGTTGTCTTTACTCTGGTGTTCAGTTTATTACAGCAATAAGCATGTCTTAATATAGGGTGAGGTTCAAAATTATGCCATTCTTCTTTAGAAACGACTTGCTATTAATTTTTGTTTTACTTTTAAGTCTAGCATTGCGGCGAGTGGTTACTATGGCTTTGAAACTAAACTAAATAAAAATTTAGTAGTTGGAATGTTAGGAGTTAAAATTAACCATATAACAACACTGTCGCTTTGTATGTAGCCTAACAAGAGAGTCTCGCTCGCCGTTTGAGCTCTAGCATACCACTAGTATGTAGCTGTTGAAGAAATACATAATAATGAACCCTCACATGAACAAATCAAATAATTGCACCTATATTATAAATCGACATTGTAAGTTCTATATAGTTCCAACCCTAGTGACAATTTAGCAGTAGATGTGCGCTGAAAGTTAGATCTGAGCGCTGAAGTCAGACCTGCGCGCTACAATACAGAGTAGCGTGGCCACACCCACTTAGTGACATTGGCGTTGATAACATTTTGTCTTGAAGTGGAAAGTGTCGGGTGTAGTGCTCGTGGCTTCGCTGAAAGTCAGAACACCTGATCCAGGATTGGTGGCCATACCTGCTTATTGGCGGTGAGATTAGGCGTGCTTGAATGTAACGTTTATATTACAAGTGAAAGTGTCTTAAGGGAAGATGATCCTTTTGTTACTTGTATATTCATACATATGGCAGAGGTAAGTGACATCACGATTTTGTTATGGTTGTCAATGACAAAGGACAAAGTAATACGATTGTACTTGTGTTGTGATTTCGTTAGTTAGCTTGATTGGTTTTGTTTTTTATTAACTATGAGCTTAGTAAAGTTTTATAATATTGTAGCAAGTGACCATTCATGATGTTAGTGGTGTATAAACAAATACTTTGTAATTATTATTACAGCAGAAAATACTTGATCTAAAATGTCGACTATAGGATTAAGTAAATGTCCTTGATATTAGAAATACATAAACCTTTGTAGTACAAAGCGTATAAACAATAGACGATCACTTGGGTGAACGTAGGTGACATAAAAATGAAAGAAAAATGATGTTTTATGGTTTTGTTTTTATACTTTTGACGTGTTAAAATTTGTTGCAGTTACCTTATAAATGTATTAGCGGTCTAAATAGGAATAAAATTATTTAGCCAATTAGTAATAATGTCAACGTGAAATTTTTAAAATTTGAAAAAAGAAAGCTATCATAATAAGCTTAGCTACTAGTATTTAAAGCAGCAGTTATTGACATTCGAGTCGGAAATATCAGCCTAGCACACAGCGATCAGGTCGAGAATACCTTCAGTCCCAGCATTCACAAGGTCGCTGTCCATTCCCAAAAAAGGTAAGAGCTCTTATCTTTCAGTCAATGTCAAGTTCTGCATGCCGGGCGCGGGAGTTTCTATTGTAACCAGCGGGAATTATTCCACAGGACTCCGTACACGGACTCGCGGTAAATAGAGTCAGTTTTTGCTTTTAAGTTTTGTGCCTTAAAAGTCCGTCCAATTGAACTAAAATTTGGTAGATAGATAGATCCAAGGCATTTGTTTAAGAAAATGAAAGAAAAAAATAATTGAAAAAAATCGGACTTTTTGACTTTCAGTACCCGCACGCAATTTTGAATTAATTTTACAAGTGGTCGGTTTTCTCATAGCGGGTCACATTTTACCATTCTCTTTATCAGAATCTTATAAGATCTCTTAATTTATTCTTTCAATAATTCAGATTGAATAGCAAATTTTCTTGCTCTATGTTATTTAAATCTTAACGTGATGTTTAAACTTACTGTGAAGTCCTCTTCATTTCATTCATTTTCTATTTTTTGTCTTTTTATTCTTTTTCTTATTAATTTTTCAACATTTTCTGCTCATTCTTTTCTTTTTGTACTTCCATCTTCCTTTTCTGCTAGTTCTTCTTACCTTATCTTTTCTTTTTTTCATTTCTTCTTATTATTCTTCTTCTTCTTCCTATTATTCTTGTGTCCTTCTATGTTCTTTAACTTTGTTTGTTTTTCCTATTTCTTATTATTATCATATTTTATATTATGTTTCATCTTCTTTCTTTCCTTCTCTTCTTTTTTGTTTTCTTCTCCTTCCTATTATGAAATTACTTGTTCTGCGGCCATTTTAAAAAGACATATCAAATCCTATATCTTCTTAAGTTGCAGCTCATTCATGATTCCCAAGCTTACAAAAATTGTTCAAGCTTTTATTTAGCATGATACACGTTAATGTCTTTCCAATTGAAGAGAAAGGAACAGCAGTTAGTAACTGGTAAAGAGTCGCTAGGCTGGAGGACATGGAGTGTTGGAGAGAGAGTATGTCTTTATTAGTAGTAGACAAACACTAGCAGCAGCAGAAAAACAAACTTAGCATTTATGGTAAAATCTAAAACTCCTATTAACTGCACTGAAGTAGCCAGTAGCTAAAAGATCTTAAGATGACCATGTATTTTCTGTTCCAGGCACACATTCTAACATTAAGTGTGCCACTCACACTTAATGGAAGTCAAGTTTTTTCCTGAATGTGAATCACCTGATAATAGCAAGGTAGGTTCCATAGAGGGACAAGAGAAAGGAGTTCAAATACCTGTTGTACCTAATCAAAGCATGTGCTTCTGGTATGTGTTAATATCAAAACTTATTGGATTGATAATAAGTTTGAACCTATTGCATTCCAGTGCTGATATACTAGTGGTGTGCTTGAGCACAAATGGCGAGCGAGCCTAAAGACTATACTATTTTTATTGACTTCTAACACTGAAGCTACTGAAAATAAGGTCCAGTTTTTAAATTTAGCATACAGGTAAAGGGATTTCAGTGCCATAGTAACACTCTCTGCCAACTGCTTGAAGTGAAGGAAAAAACAACAACAAACAATACATGTTTTTAAAAGTTTCTTGTGATATTGTTTAGCTAAGTAGTGGTTGTAACACACAATGCTTTGACACAGCTGGACATGCACCTACACAGACTTACCTTCGCAGTAGTCTAGTGGACAATGTATTTTCAGGTAAATACTGTGCGCACGGCTTATAACCATGACAAAAAGCGCATTGACTTACCACCCCCACTAACTCGAATAGAAATGGAAGTCCCTTAAGTTGTCAAGTTTGAACTGCACCGGCAAAAGAATTCAAAACGGTAAACAATTCAATTTCTAGGGTGACACGGGTACTGATCGATAAACCAGAGGATTCTGTTTAGTGCAATTTGGGACGGGGTCGACAACCGAACTAACACAAAAATGTGAGGGTCAAAGTACAAAAATGCCTTACGTATGTCCATACTATATACAAACTAGTGGTGGCTCGAATAGCGCAAAATAGCGACGCGAGCGATGCATGTTCCCTGTAATTGCAGCTATAGATACAGTTATTTATTTTGATGTTGTTAATGTTATGTCTGTCTGTTGTTTCATCATATAGATTCATTGGTGCTTCTATTCTGTACCACAATATAAGAGTAATGAATTATTTTACCAGCAAAGTTATTGGCTGGTGTTTTAGACAGAATATACAGCTATTTTATAAAAAATGTCATACATCATTACAGTTATAGCTGATGTAAACTTTGTGGTTTAATAAAAATAAAGAGTTTGTTTGGGTACTATAACATATTCAGAGGGAGAGCAGAGTATGTTAAATGGATGTAGATCGTAGACTTAGGTTAAGTTTTATAGTTTTACATTAAATTTAACCTGCAATTGTGGAGGAATGTTTCCAGGAATGTTATTTTGAGCTGAATAGAGCTTAGGGATATGTTTATCCTGGCTACAACGACAACATTCCAATGACTTAAATTTCATTTTGGTGCCTGGAAACTTCTCCATACACGTTATGAAGGAATGAATGGATGTCCTCTGATAGATGCCTTTTCTTCCTCTTGCAGTACAAAAAGTAGTGGGGATATTAGCTTCTTGTTCAGATGGTGTGGCTGCATTTTCAGTGTCTTCAAGAGTAGTTGAGTCTACAGCTGTATAGAGTTGATTGGTACAGTAATTCTCAGGAATAGTCTAATAAATAAATTAGGAACATTTAATGGCTTTTCAAAAAGAAAGATTCTTTACTTTGCTACCTGTTTCTGTTTCGTTTTAGCTCTCCTCCTCCTTGCCCTGTCTTTTTCATTTCTTATCTCTCTCCTTACTATTTTTTCTTCTGGAGTTTCTAACGCCCTCAAAGCTCTTGACCGAGCGTTTCTAACGTTTTGTCTACTGGGCATCGCTACTGCGTACGGCGGGTAAACAAAACAAAATGTTGCTAAGAAGGTTACCGGCCCGCGCAAGCGCGTAGGAGAAAGGGTACACACGTACGCCCACGCAAGAACAAAAACAATTTCTAGACCTAACTAAATATATATATATATCGCGAACTCATTAGAGAGTCAGCTCCGCTCGCTTCGCTCGCTTCGCTGAACTAGCTGCTGGGTGTGACATTAGACCAGTGTTGCTGGTAAACTTTGCCAGACTGGTTGAATCTAGTTTGCTGTTTTACTAGAGGAAAGCGGACAATTAATGCTTTATTTTTTTTGTGGAGCGGTAAAAAATAACAAGGTAATAAAAAGTGTCAGTTTAGTTTTCTAAATACATACATTTCAATCACCTTCTGAAATTCTGAGCTAGCTTTCAACTCTAAGACATGTATTGACAAATCTGAGAGTTGAAAATCATCAAATACATTTCAGGTAGCTTCATTTGCAAGAAATAGAGAAAAAATACTTTTTAAATTTGATGTGTAGCTTATATACATATCAATCAATATAATTTTTTATGTTGTTTTATTAGTGACGATAGTATATCAAGCATGTATACATTGATCCACTCAACTCCAAATCTTGAAAGCCAGAGCACTCCTAATTAGCATTGACCTACTGCTATACACACTTTGAAAGTTTATTAGAGCAACAAGTTCATTAATTTAGATGCCAGAAAAAAGTTGATTAGGTTCTAGAAGATGAGTTTTCTGTCCATAAAATTACAGTTGATGTTTGTCATGTGAGCTTGGTTACATTGAGTACTGATGAGTTTTCAGCTGCAATATCCTGATAACGACTTTGGATATTGCAAGCTTTGCAAGATGTTGTGCAAACAATGCGTAACTTAGATATATATTGATAGCAAGTGTTCATTTTCTAATAAGAAATCATGCTGCTCAAGAATTTCGTGAGCGTAAATAACTTCAGGAAATTAAAAAAAAAAAGAATGAAATACTTCATATGTCTTTGTCAACAAGTCGATTCACTGAAAAAGTAAGTCATGCTAACACTTGTCACATCAAAAATTTTCCCTTAGCAAAATGCAATATGACTGCATGCTATTAACTGATGCACATATATTATTCACAAACATTCTATATTTTATTATAGTGCATCATAACGCTTGGAGACAAAGCCTAACTTCAACTTTTATTTAATCCCCTAAAAAGAAATAATGTGCTATCATAAATGCAACATAATTAATTGCATGTACGATGAAGAAATTTATCAAGAGTATCAAGTAAAAATATGTTAGCAAATATTGCAATGACACAAACAGTATGTACATAGAAAGATTAAAATAAACATGTGGTTATATATCTGTTTAAATAAGTCAATAATTGACACATGTCTACTTAGCTTAAATAATTAGCATCAAAAAAACATTCTTAATATTCCTAGTATTTTCTAATCTTTACGTCACATTATAATTTAGTGTAATAATCTTGGGCATATTGGTACACATTACAAATATCTTCTCTCTTACGATGGAAGAATATATATTTAACATAGAAGTCCCCTTAATTAGAAGTCCTTAATTATTAAAGGACTTGTTAGATGTATTCTCTCTTTCACAGGCATTTTTTACATTAAGCAAGCGGTCATGGGTTCATTACAGATGGCAATAAATCTTTTTTTTTTTTTTCTACTAGTTTAAAACAGTCTATGAAAGAGGGAGAGTATACCTAATGATTTAAAGGAGCCTGAGAAAGAATTTTTGAATATAAAAAGACTTGTATTTGGATTTTATTATTTCATTGAATGTTTTAATCCGCTTATATAATTGTGGCTGTACTTTTAATTAAACAGCTGGATATATTTGGACTAGGCTGTATATTTAGCAAATAGAAATGCATCCAGGTCAGAGGCAATTAATCTGATTGCCATTAGAACTTTCCACATTATGTAATATTTGTTGTAGAATTTGGATTGGGATTGTCTCTACCAGGCTCCAATGTTGTGTTTCACACAGTAGTGATTATAGGCATTTTAATAGGAGGTATAAATGTAGTAAGTTGGAACATAGCTACTGTAGTTTTTGTATTGTGACAGAGGAAATCTAAACAGCTCCTTCAAATTTAGTGTCCCAGCCTTGAGGGCACTTAGCGTCCCTAATGTCCCATTGTTACGAGCAGTCGCTTCGTTCTAAATTAGTTAGGAGCTCTGCAGTCGTCGTGAACTACAATTTTGTGGGCCCTTCAGGCTCTAAGTAGCGGTGCTGTGCTCAGGGGGGGGGGGGGGGGGGTCACTACAGCCCAGAACCTTAACCCTAAAAATGCTGAGGAAGTGCCTAACTATTATTTAGAGTTCAATGCTGTGAACAGAGGCATACACAACTACTATTAGCTTGAAAAAATTATTAAAGTTTTGGTCACACGGTTAGATAACCTCAAATTACTAGAGATGTTTCTGATTCTACACTTCCAAGGTCTGTTGTTGCATTGTTTTAAATAAGCAAACCATAACTTAATGATTGAATAAATTAATATCATAAATTACACCAACCATGATCTAGTTGAATTAAGTGAATTAAGTTTTAAATAGAAGCTGTACTAACAAAAATATGTCTTTTCACAAATTTTTTCTCCTTCTACAATATTTGATGAGCCTGCTTTTACTTCTTGTGCTTACTGAGTGTGTGCTAGTAAATGTGCATAGGTAATGCTGCAAATTCTTCAAATGTTGATGAATAGCTATTGAACAGTTTTGAATAATAATATTGGTTAATTGGGACATATATACACACTAGTATTCTGCACAGATAGTAATAATATCATTAAGTGTCACTATTTTATTTAGTGGACAATAGTATTAATTTGGCTTAACAAAATGCAGTACTAAATTATTGATCATATTTATAACATGAAGTTTAAGCTGAGTCAGCACTCTCTATTAGCATGATCAAAAAATTAGCGAGTGTATTATGACTACAATAGTAAAATTTAAAGTAACCTAGAAACAACAATATCAGCAGAAGAAAATTTATCTTTTTTTATTATAGGAAACACTTTTTCTCTAAAACCTCTTTCTGATATGTGTCTTTAGTGCATGTGAGATACTGTTGACGACATCATTTGTGTACTAGTGCCTTTGATAGCAAATTTAATGACAAGGTGAATGCATGCTTCATGAATAATATAAAATATACATTAGTTATTATAATAATATCTGAAAAAACAATTGTGTGATATATATAAACGACTGTTTCACACATAAGCACATATGTAAGGATACATGCTTGATTTGATCATTTTTGTTATTCAACTTCTTCAAAATCTTTGAAAGACAACTTTAATTGACTGCATACAAGTATGTCAGAGTTAAATGGAACTATTGAAAAAAATTCTACTTTACACCTTACCTCATCCTTATCTGGTGATAAGTGCAGACTGCAGTAAAATTTTTTAATGATATTCATTTTCTTTTTCCATATGTAATAGCACACAACACTGTGGCATTCTTTCTGAATGGGTGGGGACCAGTCAAACATAACTTTGAGACTTTTCCTGTCCTTACTTGGAATAGATTCCTTTACGTGTACATTGGCAGGCACTCCTGGTGGATCTGATTTTTAAAAGTCACAATCATTGAAATTAAAATACTATATTATACATACTGCATTATGGGTAAAATTTAATTGTGTAAAATTTAAACCTTTTATAGATTGGAAATTTTACCATGCTACTCTTAAAGTTTAGCTATGTGGTATATTTTCTCTACTGTAGCCTTTTATTTTTATATATTCTGCATGCATATCGTTAAAACAACCAACTTTGCACCAAATTGTTATTCTTTACCTTCATATGCTAATTTAAAAGTTTTGTATTTGTTAAAATTAATTCCACAAGATAATGTAAATAGAATTATTTCTTCGCTGATGCTAACTAGGAATCCAGAGGACATTTTATTCTTGCTCTCAGATATTATAGTGGCTGTTTTAGTTCCAACTGTAGGATATGTAGGAGAATTAGTATATCCATATACAAATCTCACTACTTAAAAGTGTCTTCTTGTCCATATGTGAATATTCAGACAAGGGCTGAGTGTCCTATTTCACATGTGAATGTAATAGAAGAAGGATTTGCTGTGTTGTTGCGACAGAATTTGACTTCACCATTGGGGTAAAGATTGACCACTTGGCTTTGAAGTGAACTGAATTGTAGAAGACCTTAAATAAGTGTCATTATAATAAGTATCTGTGTACAACAAACCAGTTTATAGCATTCTAAACGTTTAATACAAAAGTGAGGTGTTATAGAGAATAGCACATGGTCCCTTTCTTTCAACCAATACAATACAGCTTTAAAATATATTTTCGCATGATTTCAAACCCAGCATTTATTAAGCAGATTAATGGAATCAAACTTTAAGAATAGGATATGTTTGAGACTCTAACGAGATGTTGTTAGCTGTTTCAGTTGTCTGATTGAGTCATGCATTCCTTCAGCTATGTTTTGCTTGAAGATTCAATATTTTAGCTTGAAAAGACTTTGATATGAGTGATGTGCTTCAGCACCAATGGGGTTAGCGAGCTGATGGACCAGATCAAATGTGTATGCTCGAGATTTATTTTTTGTTTGATTAATTGTTTTATTTAATTGTGCTATTCTTTAGTTACACATCACACATGTACACTTACACATACACATACACACTTATTCACTGGATGTAGTAGCACCAGACTTACATTGTATTCTCTTATGGACTGACCACTAGACAACTGATTTTCAAGGGGCAACCAATCAAATTACTAAGGATAATACGGTAGGATAGATGAAGAATCAAACAATTCTGCCTTTAGCGACCTTTTCAAGGTACACTCCGTTGAAACTGCTCTATTGTACCAGAGCTCCAGTAAGCAATTGAATGTTGGACAATACATTTTCACATAAGAACTAATTAGTCTCGCGAGCCTGACCTTTACCGTCCGAAAGAGTCTGGCTAGCGTGACGAGAACTTATCTGTTACGGAGGCGTATACAGCTACGATAAACAGCGCATTTAACGAGGAAACTTACCATGCGACTATAGAATAGAAAAGAGTGAAAAATTATAATCAATGTACCACTAAAACTTTAATAATGTAAGTCTAGACCCTCACTGTCTGATTGTTGTACAGTTAATAGTTAGCCACACCCATGGCTATAAATTAGTGGAGTTTTGTAATACAGAGCAGTGAGATAAATATTAATATGATTCAATCAGAGTTACAAACCAGACACTGAACAAGTGTAACGAGAATTTGGAGAACACAATGAATGCAATGAATAGTCTACAGTACAAGTTTTTCAGGTAAATGAAAACTATAACTTGATCTCTGGAGATTGTGGATATACATGATGTTGTAGATATAGTACTATAGCTTGATGGCTTCAAAGTGTACTTATGTATTTAAGTTATTCTCATGGACTAAAACTACCACATGCCAAATAGGGAAACTAAACGTAATTATAATTATGTTAGATTTGAAGTATTGGCAGTACAACTATACATTTACACAAACAAACTGTATTTTGACACATGGGAATTGACTGGACACGAATGTTAATAAAGCTATCATTTAATTATATCCTCTTGTAGAAAGGTTTATATTGCTGTTATTTTTGACCAAGATTATTGATTTAGTAATTGTACGACATACGCATATCAATTAGACTAGATTTAAAGACAAACTTTTTGTACTATCCTGGCATTATGCTAATGATTTGATACTACTTAATTTTTAAGCATTCTTATGAAGTATTCAAGAACAACATTTTTATAGCTAGATTTTTAGCTGTTGAAGCTACTGCTTCAATTGTTTTGCCGTTAGTTGATTATTTTACTGAATTCATGTATGAACAGTCTAAAAGGAGTACATAAAAGTATATAGGTTATGATACAATTGAATTTCTTCATTTTGCTACTTGTATTACAAAATGTATTTACCATTTGGAGGTACTATTATAACGAAATATAGGACTCAGTGTGACACTAAAACTGCTAAAAACACCCTGTTGGAGTCTCAAAACATTTCCTTTAAAATTTGATTCTAGCATCTTCTAAACCAAAACTGAAATATAACATAACTAACAATAGTAGTTTGTTTATAAATCACGTTAAAATATACTTCAAAACTGCATCTTTTTGGTAAACAAAACTGGTGGCAGCTGCGCTATTTTCAATACAATCTGCTTTGTCCGAAATACTTACGAACGCATTTAGGAGGATTAGACAATCGGATAGTTGTTAAACTACATTTTCTTCCAAGTAATGGTGATTAGTAGCTGTGCTATTTCAATACAATCTACAGGGGTAACACAATTGAAAATCGGGGATGTTTGTGTATTTGTATGTATGGACGTACGTATGTCATTTTGTACTTTCACCCTCCGTATTTTTGTGTTCGCTCCGCGTTGGACCCCGTCCCAAACTTCACTAAACAGAATCCTCCGGTTTAGCGACCATTACCCGTATCACCTTAGAAAAATAACATAATATAGATAACAATAGTGTTTTTTATACAATTCACGTCCAAATATACTCCAAAACTGCATTATTTTTGTAAACAAAACTGGTGGCTGCTGTGCTATTCTCGATACTATGTGCTTTGTACTAAATGTTTATGAAAGTATTTCGGAGTGTTCAACCATCAGATAGTTATGAAACAACAGCCACAATATCAAAAAGAGTTGGAATAGGAAACACTATGCTTGTCCCAATTCCTTGTACACTGCAAGTCTGTAACCATACTGACTTCAATTGTATTCTTGGGAGACCAAATAGACTATAACAATGAACAAGCTTATAGCACTCAAAATATAATAAGCAGAATTATATAAAATAATTGATAAGAATTCTCAGTAATTTAAGAGATGCACTGCTTTAGAGAATATATCACATACTGTGCCAACATTCCTGTACTGAAGTAATGACATCACAATGGTTAATAGCATGGCTAACATCATGTGGTGAATTGGTAATCACTGTAAGATGACACATCAGACTTGCTATGCACATTTTATGCCATGTTTTTGTTCATGTAGTATTAAAAAAATTGGACTGCACAATACATAGTCTCTATTTTGATAACACAATTTCTGTCATAATATATATTGTAGTGGTGTGTATTGGTTGATGTTCTTTGTTCTGAAATTAGCACAAAATGACCCTTGGGTGCCAGGGCCGTATCTAGAAAAAAATTTTCTTGGGGGAGCGAATGTTCAATGTCAGTTGTGTATAGCATAGGCAAACATTTATAATTTATTATATACATGTATATATGTGTATAATATTTATTTATAAGTACATATTATTAGAATAATAACATATACCAGCTGCAAAAAGCAGCTCGGCTTATTAAACCCAAAAAGGGCTAAGTAATTATATTTGATTCTCCATAGAGCCTTGATTTTTCGTCCAAGCTTATCACTACTATAAGAAAATGCGTTAAGAGAGGATTGGTTGTCAGAAATTTGATATAATGATCATGCGGTCACTTAATCAGCCCCTTTTTCTCATGGGAATTGCTCGAAAATAATACTAAGTGCTATGTATATAAAGTAGCAATATAAAAACTACTGGGGTGCAACCGCACCCCATGCCCCCCACCTCAATAAAGCCCTGGATACTATATGTTACCAAAAGGTTAAGACTTAAGTTTCATGCCTATGATTTTCATATGTTTTAATTGATTGTCTAACTTGCAAATGCTGGTCTTCAGAGCCAGTCATGATAAACAATAAAACTCTATTCATGCAGTTGCTCTTACAACAAATACTTTGTAATCCAGTAAGAATATCAAGCAATCATAATACCTTGGCTCTCTTCTACTTGGTTCATGAGACTTCAACCCCAATTCTTGACACATTTCTAGCTGCAAACTCTACCTCACCAGGATACTTAAATACTTAAAACACACTCTGTCATTTTCAACTCTGGTAATCATCAATAGGCATGATACTTCCATGGCTTGATCCTTCGCAGTTTTAGAACATTGAGTGACAACTATTTTTTCAGTTTAGAATTGATCACAATTACTTGTGTTTTCATCTTCCTTGTTAAAATACCTGGTGACTTCTCGAATGCACAATGCGCATCACACTAATAACCACAATTTAATGACTACTGTATTCATAGGGGAAAGCTTGATGTCATGTGAGTTTGGCCTGTACTATACTTTGTCTGAAAATTCATTATAGCAGCATGTTATGTCTGACAGTTATAGTTAAGCAAAATAATGTCCAATAAAGATGAAATAAACTTTTGGTGTTGTATATCTTGAAAGTAAATACATGAATGTCTAATAAGTGTTTCAACATTAAATTTGTTGCAGCAATCTAACTCTAGTTTATCATCACAATACTGAAAGTAATTTTCACTTGATAAGAAATATACAAATATTATTAACACTACATTACTTTCAATTTCATTCCAAGGAAATATATTAAGCAATTTTAATTTTCTGAGGGTATTAAAGGACAGCTTCATACCTTTTCATCAGTTGTTTCCTTGTGTTATTGATTGGGAACTTTTATTTACAGATGACGTTATATCATGTCGCTTAATACCGTAAGCTAACCATCAAGCTATTAATGATAAATATGGTTTGTTGGAGTACTCAATTTTACAGCTTCTGGACTAAGCATAAAGCTGTGCTATGGATACTGTCATGGCAAATGGTGAACAGTTTAATATATTATTTAATTTTAGATCTCGCTTTTGTAATAACTGTAACAAACAGCATTTCTGCTGGCCTATTAGTAACAGTAGAAGCTATTATTGCATTTCTCTCTCCTTTAGCAGGATATTTAGCAGACATGAAGTATGGACAGTACAAAGTCTTGAAAGTGAGTACTCAGTTTATGATAGCATTTGAATTCTTCATTTTACTATTTTGGATTTTGATATCGTCAATAGCAAATACTAGAGATTACAAATTTGACATATTAGTCTCCTTCCTATTAATTTCAATAATAGGTTATTTAGCTGGAAGAGTACTATTCATTACAAATATTGTCCAGTTTGGAATAGAGCAACTTAGAGATGATCCAACCTTTAAGTCTGACTTTTACCTAGTGATGGTTCTATTAGCAGACCAATTAACAGAGTTAGTGATAAAAGTTTATAAAAGCCCATTTGATTTCAGATGGAAAGTACAAAATAATATTATATTTATGAGCAATGGAAGTATCGTTGCATTTGATGTTTGTTTCAGTGTTTCAGTTGTTTTTTCAGTGATCATACTGTTCCTGGTAGAAAAATATAGCTCTAAATTTCAACATCATAATACAAAAGGAAATCCTTACAAGTTAGTATATGGTGTTATGTCCTTTGCCATCAAACACAAAAAACCAATTAGAAGAAGTGCATTCACGTATTGTGATGATGAACGTCCATCTAGATTAGACTTGGAAAACAAAGATATGGAGGACCATTCACTACAGAGCAAGTAGAAGATGTAAAAGTCATGATAAATATAGTTAAAGTATTAATTGCTGTGTGTCCATATTTTTTACTGGAATTTACTGGAAATACAGTACTGGCTCAATATAGGCACCACAAAGAGTTGTACAATTCAAATTTTCTCCACAGAATGATTTTGGAAAATGCTACACTTTCGTCATTTATTGTCACTATTTTCATTCTATTCTTTTTTCTAGTCATTAGACCATTTAATTGCAAATACCCAGTTAGCATTCTTAAAAGGATTGGTGCTAGTTTAATCATTGCAATTTTTATGCAAATTATTATGATAGTGTGTGGCATTATTTCCAGAGACAAAAATTATTCCCTCAGTAATTCATGCTTAATAGTCAATATTAGTTCCATAGACAACTTCAATGTAACAATACCAGAGTTTTTATTACCTACTTTGTTACAAATTTGCTTGGCATTTAGTCAAATGTTATTCTACATAGCAGTTTGGCAATTCATTTGCTGTCAGAGTCCTCGATACATGAAAGGACTTTTGTTTGGACTCTATTATTTCAGTAGGGCAGTGTTGCGGTTGATCTCTACTATATTGTTACATTTTTCTCTCAGTAAAAAGTTCAGTTTTGGCTGTGCATTCCATTATTTGATTATCTATTTCGTTATTGGAGTCATCACATTGATATTGTTTATGATAACAGCTCACAGATATCGCTATCGTAAGAGAGAAGATATTTGTAATGTGTACCAATATGCTGAAGATTATTACACATTTCATAAGTGAATTGATATTTAGTTATTGTTGTGATGAGCATGTGTTATTATTGGCATTGTGCAGTTGGTGAAATTAGTGGACTTAGTTTGTGAATTTAATATTGATTTCAAAATACTAGGTTTCATTGTATTTTACTTTGTACTAACTTATTATAGCATTCCAATGTTTTCATAGCATATTGTTAATTTTATATATCATTTATATAAATGTTGTTAATATTAATTCATGTAAATGATATTAAATTTAAGATAACTTTTTATTACAAACTCTATACCTTTGGGTCGTACAATATTAGAAATAAACCGTTTTGAAAAAAAATGAAAAATTATAATCAAGTGTAACAGTAAAAAATTGAATAACATGAGTCTAGACCCTCACTGTCTGCTTGTGTATTTTGTTGTACTGTTAATAGCTAGTCACACCCATGGCTATAAATTACTGGAGTCTTGTAATACAGAGCAGTGAGATAAATATTGATATGATTCAAGCAGAGTTGCAAACCAGACACTAAACAAGTGTAATGAGAATTTGGAGAGCACAATGAATGCAATAAATTGTCTACAGTACAAGTTTTTCAGGTAACTGAAAACTACTTGTTCTCTGGAGATTGTAGATATATATGATGTTGGAGCTATAGTACTACAGTTTGATGGCTTCAAAGTGTACTTATATTTAAAATCTTTTTCATGGACTAAAACTACGACATGCCAAAAAAACAAACAAGTGAATGGGCATTTACTAAACTTAATTATAATTATGTTAGATTTGAAGCATTGGGAGTACAACTATACATTTACACAAACACACTGTATTGGACACATGGGAATCGACTGGATACAAATTTTAATAAAGCTATCGTTTAATTATATCCTCTTGTAGAAAGGTTTACATTGCTGTTATATTTGACCAAAATAATATTGATTTAGTAATTGGATGTAAACTAGATTTAATGCTGAACCTTTTGTACTATCCTGGCATATGCTAATGATTTGATACTACTTAATTTTTAAGCAATCTTATGAAGTATTCAAGAATAACATCTTTATAGCTAGATTTTTAGCTGTTGAAGCTACTGTTTCAAATTGTTTTTTCTGTTAGTTGATTATTTTACTGAATTCATGTATGAACAGTCTAAAAGGAGTACATAAAAGTGTATAAGTTATGATACAATTTGAATTTCTTCATTTTGCTACTTATATTACAAAACGTATTTACCATTTGGAGGTATTATATATAATGAAATATAGGACTCAGTGTGATACTAAAACTGCTAAAAACACCCTGTTGGAGTCTCAAAACATTTCCTTTAAAATTTGATTCTAGCATCTTCTAAACCAAAACTGAAAAATAACATATAGACAACAATAGTAGTTTGTTTACAAATCACGTTCAAATATACTTCAAAACTGCATTTTTTTTTGTAAACAGAACTGGTGGCTGCTGTGCTATTTTCAATACTATGTGATTTGTACTAAATGTTTATGAAAGTATTTCGGAGTGTTCAACAATCAGATAGTTATGAAACAACAGCCACAATATCAAAATGAGTTGGAATAGGAAACACTATGCTTGTCCCAATTCCATGTATACTGCAAGTCTGTAATCATATTGACTTCAATAAATTGTATTCTTGGGAACCAAATAGACTATAACAAATGAACAAGCTTATAGCACTCAAAATATAATAATAAGCAGAATTATATAAAATAATTGATAAGAATTCTTAATAATTACTGGAAGTGTAACCCTATTCTCTATTTTTTAATGTAGTTTACATAAATATTCAAGTGTTGACTCGTCTATATAATAATAGCTAAATTGACATTCTAATGCATTTAACAGTAGTTAAGAAATGCATTGCTTTAGAGAATATATCACATACTGTGCCAACATTACTGTACTGAAATAATGACATCACAATGGACGATAGCATGGCTAACATCATGTGGTGAATTGAGAATCACTGTAAGATGTCACATCAGACTGGCTATGCACAATTTGTGCCATGTTTTTGCTCATGTATAGTATTAAAAAAATTGGACTGCACAATACAAAGTCTCTATTATGATAACACAATTTATGTCATAATATGTATTGTAGTTGTGTGTATTGGTTGATGTTCTTTGTTCTGAAATTAGCACAAAATGACCCTTGGGTGCCAGGGCTGTATCTAGAAAAACATTTCCTGGGGGAGCGAATGTTCAATGCCAGTTGTGTATAGCATAGGCAAACATTTATAATTTATTATATACATGTATATATGTGTATAATATTTATTTATATGTACATATATTAGAATAATAACATATACCAGCTGCAAAAGGCAGCTCGGCTTATAAAACCCGGAAAGGGTATAAATAATTATATTTGATTCTTCATAGAGCCTGATTTTTCGTCCAAGCTTATCACCACTATGTAAGACAATACTTTACGAGAGGTTTGGCTGTTAGAAATTTGATATAATGATCATGCGGTCACTTAATCAGCATGGGGTGCAACTGCACCCCATGCCCCCCACCTCAATAAAGCCCTGGGTACTATATGTTACTAAAAGGTTAAGACTTAAGTTTCATGCCTATAATTTTCATATGTTTTAATTGATTGTCTAACTTGCAAATGCTGGTCTTCAGAGCCAGTCATGATAAACAATAAAACTCTATTCATGCAGTTGCTCTTACAACAAATACTTTGTAATCCAGTAAGAATATCAAGTAATCATATCTTGGCTCTCTTCTATTTGAGACTTCAACCCCAATTCTTGATAAATTTCTAGCTACAAACTCTACCTCACCAGGATACTTACTTAAAACACACTCTGTCATTTTCGAATCTGGTAATCATCAATAGGCATGATGCTTCCATGGCTTGATTCTTTCCAGTTTTAGAACATTGAGTGACAACTATTTTTTCAGTTTAGAATTGATTAATTCACAACTACTTATGTTTTCATCTTCCTTGTTGAAATACCTGGTGACTTCTCGAATGCACATCACACTAATAACCACAATTTAATGACTACTATGTTCATAGGGTAAAGCTTGATGCCATGTGAGTTTGGCCTGTTTTAAACTTTGTCTGAAAACTCACTATGAGCAGCAAGTTATGTCTGACAGTTATAGTTAAGCAAAATAATGTCCAATAAGATGAAATAAACTTTTAGTGTATATCTTAAAAGTAAATACATGAATGTCTAATAGGTGTTTCAACCTTAAGTTTGTTGCAGCAATATAACTCTAGTTTATCATCACAATACTGAAAGTAATTTTCACTTTCATTTCAAGGAAATACATTAAGCAATTTTATTTTTCTGAGGGTATTAAAGGACAGCTTCATACCTTTTCATCAGTTGTTTCCTTGTGTTATTGATTGGGTACTTTTATTTACAGATGATGTTATATCATGTCGATTAATACCGTAAGCTAACCATCAAAGCTATAAGTGATAAATATGGTTTGTTGGAGTACTCAATTTTACAGCTTCTGGACTAAGCATAAAGCTGTGCTATGGATACTGTCCTGGCAAATGGTGAACAGTTTAATATATTATTTAATTTTAGATCTTGGTTTTGTATTAACTGTAAAGAAAAGCATTTCTGCTGGCCTATTAGTAACAGTAGAAGCTAGTATTGCAATTCTCTCTCCTTTAGCAGGATATTTAGCAGACATGAAGTATGGACAGTACAAAGTCTTGAAAGTGAGTACTCAGTTTATGATAGTATTTAAATTCTTCATTTTACTATTTTGGATTTTGATATGGTCATTAGTAAATACTAGAGATTACAAATTTGACATATTAGTCTCCTGCCTATTAATTTCAATAATAGGTTATTTAGCTGGAAGAGTACTATTCATTACAAATATTGTCCAGTTTGGAATAGAGCAACTTAGAGATGATCCAACCTTTAAGTCTGACTTTTACCTAGTGATGGTTCTATTAGCAGACCAATTAACAGAATTAGTGATAAAAGTTTATAAAAGCCTGTTTGATTTGAGATGGATTGTACAAAACAATATTATATTTATGAGCAATGGAAGTATCGTTGCATTTGATGTTTGTTTCAGTGCTTCAGTTGTTTTTTCAGTGATCATACTGTTCCTGGTAGAAAAATATAGCTCTAAATTTCAACATCATAATACAAAAGGAAATCCTTACAAGTTAGTATATGGTGTTATGTCCTTTGCCATCAAACACAAAAAACCAATTAGAAGAAGTGCATTCACGTATTGTGATGATGAACGTCCATCTAGATTAGACTTTGGAAAACAAAGATATGGAGGACCATTCACTACAGAGCAAGTAGAAGATGTAAAAGTTATGATGAATATAGTTAAAGTATTAATTGCTCTGTGTCCATATTTTTTACTGGAATTTACTGGAAATACAGTACTGGCTCAATATAGGCACCACAAAGAGTTGTACAATTCAAATTTTCTCCACAGAATGATTTTGAAAAATGCTACACTTTCGTCATTTATTGTCACTATTTTCATCCTATTCTCTATTGTAATCATTAGACCATTTAATTGCAATTTCACAGTTAGCATTCTTAAAAGGATTGGTGCTAGTTTAATCATTGGAATTTTTATGCAACTTGTTATGATAGTGTGTGGCATTATTTCCAGAGACAAACATTATTCCCTCAGTGATTCATGCTTAATAGTCAATATTAGTTCCATAGACAACCTCAATGTAACAATACCAGAGTTTTTATTACCTACTATTTTACAAGTTTGTTTGGCATTTAGTCAAATGTTATTCTACATAGCAGTTTGGCAATTCATTTGCTGTCAGAGTCCTCGATACATGAAAGGAATTTTATTTGGACTCTATTATTTCAGTAGGGCAGTGTTGCGGTTGATCTCTACTATATTGTTACATTTTTCTCTCAGTAAAAAGTTCAGTTTTGGCTGTGCATTCCATTATTTGATTATCTATTTCGTTATTGGAGTCATCACATTGATATTGTTTATGATAACAGCTCACAGATATCGCTATCGTAAGAGAGAAGATATTTGTAATGTCTACCAATATGCTGAAGATTATTACACATGTCATGAGTAAATTGATATTTAGTTATTGTTGTGATAAACATGTGTTATTATTGACATTGTGCAGTTGGTGAAGTTAGTGGACTTAGTTTGTGAATTTAAAATTGATTTCAAAATAGAGGTTTCATTGTATTTTACTTTGTACTTACTTATTATAGCATTCCAATGTTTTCATAGCATATTGTTAATTTGATATGTTCTTATATTAATTCATGTAAATGATATTAAATTTAAGATAACTTTTTATTACAAACTCTATACCTTTGGGTCGTACAATATTAGAAATATACCGTTTTTACAAAGAGTGAAAAATTATAATCAAGTGTAACAGTAAAAAATTAATAACATGAGTCTAGACCCTCACTGTCTGCTTGTGTATTTAGTTGTACTGTTAATAGCTAGTCACACTCATGGCTATAAATTACTGGAGTTTTGTAATACAGAGCAGTGAGATAAATATTAATATGATTCAAGCAGAGTTACAAACCAGACACTGAACAAGTGTAATGAGAATTTGGAGAACACAATGAATGCAATAAATTGTCTACAGTACAAGTTTTTCAGGTAACTGAAAACTGCTTGTTCTCTGAAGATTGTAGATATATTATATGATGTTGGAGCTATAATACTACAGTTTCATGGCTTCAAAGTGTACTTATATTTAAAACCTTTTTCATGGACTAAAACTACCACATGCCAAAAAAATAACAAGTGAATTGGTAATTGCTAAACGTAATTATAATTATGTTAGATTTGAAGTATTGGCAGTACAAATATACATTTACACAAACAAACTGTATTTTGACACATGGGAATCGACTGGATACAAATTTTAATTAAGCTATCATTTAATTATATCCTCTTGTAGAAAGGTTTCCATTGCTGTTATGTTTGACCAAGATATATTGATTTAGTAATTGGATGAAGACTAGATTTAATGCTGAACTTTTTGTACTATCCTGGCATATGCTAATGATTTGATACTACTTAATTTTAAAGCATTCTTATGAAGTATTCAAGAATAACATCTTTATAGCTAGATTTTTAGCTGTTGAAGCTACTGCTTCAATTGTTTTTTCCATTAGTTGTTTATTTTACTGAATTCATGCATGAACAGTCTAAAAGGAGTACATAAAATTGTATAAGTTATGATACAATTTGAAGTTCTTCATTTTGCTACTTGTATTACAATACTTATTTACCATTAGGCGGTACTACATATAACGAAATATAGGACTCAGTATGATACTATAACTGCTAAAAACACCCTGTTGGAGTCTCAAAACATTTCCTTTAAAATTTGTTTCAAGCATTTTCTAAACCAAAGTAGTAGTAGTTTGTTTACAAATCACGTTCAAATATACTTCAAAACTGCATTTTTTTGGTAAACAGAACTGGTGGCTGCTGTGCTATTCTCAATACTATGTGCTTTGTACTACATGTTTATAAGAGTATTTAGGAGTGTTCAACAATCAGATAGTTATGAATCAACAGCCACAATATCAAAAAGAGATAGAATAGGAAACACTATGCTTGTCCCAATTCCTTGTACACTGCAAGTCTGTAATCATATTGACTTCAATAAATTGTATTCTTGGGAGACCACATAGACTATGACAATGAACAAGCTTATAGCACTCAAAATATAATAATAAGAAGAATTATATAAAATAATTGATAAGAAATCTCAATAAGTACTGGAAGTGTAACCATATTATCTATTTCTTAATGTAGATTACATAAATATTCAAGTGTTGACTCGTTTATATAATAATAGCTAAGTTGACATTCTAATGCATTTAACAGTAGTTAAGAAATGCACTGCTTTAGAGAATATATCACATACTGTGCCAACATTACTGTACTGAAGTAATGACATCACAATGGTTGATAGCATGGCTAACATCATGTGGTGAATTGAGAATCACTGTAGATGTCACATCAGACTGGCTATGTACAATTTGTGCCATGTTTTTGCTCATGTAGTATTAAAAAAATTGGACTGCGCACTACATAGTCTCTATTATGATAACACAATTTCTGTCATAATATATATTGTAGCTGTGTGTATTGGTTGATGTTCTTTGTTCTGAAATTAGCACAAAATGACCCTTGGGTGCCTGGGCCGTATCTAGAAAAAAATTTCTTGGGGGAGCGAATGTTCAATGTCAGTTGTGTATAGCATAGGCAAACATTTATAATTTATAATATACATGTATATAAAATGTGTATAATAATATTAATGTATATGTACATATTATTAGAACAATTACATATACCAGCTGCAAAAAGCAGCTCGGCTAATTAAACCCAAAAAGGGTATAAATAATTAATTTGATTCTTCATAGAGACTGATTTTTCGTCCAAGCTTATCACCACTATGTAAGACAATACTTTAGGAGAGGTTTGGCTGTTAGAAATTTGATACAATGATCATGCGGTCACTTAATCAGCCCCTTTTTCTCATGGCAACTGCTCTGAAATAATACTAAGTGCTATGTATATAAAGTAGCAATATAAAAACTACTGGGGTACAACTGCACCCCATGCCCCCCACCTCAATAAAGCCCTGGGTACTCTATGTTATCAAAAGGCTAAGACTTAAGTTTCATGCCTATAATTTTCATATGTTTTAATTGATTGTCTAACTTGCAAATGCTGGTCTTCAGAGCCAGTCATGATAAACAATTAAACTCTATTCATGCAGTTGCTCTTACAACAATTACTTTGTAATCCGGTAAGAATATCAAGTAATCATAACTTGGCTCTCTTCTATTTGGTTCATGAGACTTCAACCCCATTTCTTGACACATTTCTAGCTGCAAGCTCTACCTCACCAGGATACTTCAATACTTAAAACACACTCTGTCATTTTCGACTCTGGTAATCATCAATAGGCATGATGCTTCCATGGCTTGATCCTTGCCAGTTTTAGAACATTGAGTGACAATTATTTTTTCAGTTTAGAATTGATTAATTCACAACTACTTATGTTATCATCTTCCTTGTTGAAATACCTGGTGACTTCTCGAATGCACAATGTGCATCACACTAATAACCACAATTTAATGACTACTATGTTCATAGGGTAAAGCTTGATGCCATGTGAGTTTGGCCTGTTTTAAACTTTGTCTGAAAATTCACTATGCGCAGCATTTTATATCTGACAGTTATAGTTAAGCAAAATAATGTCCAATAAGATGAAATAAACTTTTAGTGTATATCTTGAAAGTAAATACATGAATGTCTAATAGGTGTTTCAACCTTAAGTTTGTTGCAGCAATCTAACTCTAGTTTATCATCACAATACTGAAAGTAATTTTCACTTTCATTTCAAGGAAATACATTAAGCAATTTTAATTTTCTGAGGGTATTAAAGGACAGCTTCATACCTTTTCATCAGTTGTTTCCTTGTGTTATAGATTGGGAACTTTTATTTACAGATGATGTTATATCATGTCGATTAATATTGTAAGTTAACCATCAAAGCTATGAATGATAAATATGGTTTGTTGGAGTACTCAATTTTACAGCTTCTGGACTAAGCATAAAGCTGTGCTATGGATACTGTCCTGGCAAATGGTGAACAGCTTAATATATTATTTAATTTTTGACCCCGCTTTTGTATTAACTGTAACAAATAGCATTTCTGCTGGCCTATTATTAACAATAGAAGCTACTATTGCAATTCTCTCTCCTTTAGCAGGATATTTAGCAGACATCAAGTATGGACAGTACAAAGTCTTGAAAGTGAGTACTCATAGTATTTGAATTCTTCATTTTACTATTATGGATTTTCATATCGTCATTAGTAAATACTAAAGATTACAAATTTGACATATTAGTCACCTGCCTATTAATTTTAATAATAGGTTATTTAGCTGGAAGAGTACTATTCATTACAAATATTGTCCAGTTTGGAATAGAGCAACTTAGAGATGATCCAACCTTTAAGTCAGACTTTTACCTTGTGATGGTTATATTAGCAGACCAATTAACAGAGTTAGTGATAAAAGTTTATAAAAGCCCATTTTATTTCAGATGGATACTACAAAATAATATTATATTGATGAGCAATGAAAGTCTCATTGCATTTGATGTTTGTATCAGTATTTCAGTTGTTTTTTCAGTGATCATACTGTTCCTGGTAGATAGCTCTAAATTTCAACATCATAATAAGAAAGGAAATTCTTACAAATTAGTATATGGTGTTATTTCCTTTGCCATCAAACACAAAAAACCAATTAGGAGAATTGCATTCACGTATTGTGATGATGAACGTCCATCCAGATTAGACTTTGGAAAACAAAGATATGGAGGACCATTCACTACAGAGCAAGTAGAAGATGTAAAAGTCATGATAAATATAGTTAAAGTATTAATTGCTGTGTGTCCATATGTTTTACTGGAATTTACTGGAAATACAGTACTGGCTCCACATAGGCACCACAAAGAGTTGTACAATTCAAATTTTCTCCACAGAATGATTTTGGAAAATGCTACACTTTCATCATTTGTTGTCACTATTTTCATCCTATTCTTTTTTCTAATCATTAGACCATTTATTTGCAATTACACAGTTAGCATTCTTAAAAGGTATTAAAGTGTACAGTACTGGATATATTATATTGGCACTAGTAATATTGAAATATTCCTATTTGTATATAATATTTCTAGTTACTGTTTCCCAAACATGCCTTGCCACTTAACAATACATTCAAATAAGATTTCAAAAAAAGAAGGACAGTTTATCAATCAAATGCTTGGATCTACAATACTGTTTTACTTGGCGAATTATGTATTCAAATCTACATAAATCTATGTAATTGTTGGTGTGCAGAATAAATTTTGCCCGATTGAGATGTATAGAATTAAGGAAATTATCATCATGAAGCTATGAAAATGCCTTCAATACCTAAGGAATTAGTTGGCTAACAGAGAACATTATTAAGGATATTGTTCATTTTGTACTAACTTTTTCAACCTGTATTTTAAAACCACCAGATCCTCCTAATGGAATTACACTTGAAAGGAATTCTACGGCATATACTAATCACATTGTCCACTGGACATCGTCTAATGCAGAGCAACCATTCAAGTCAGTCGACAACTACAGCATCATCGTCAATGAGGTCAGCCCATCATCTTCTCCTCAAAGGTTCACTGTATTTGCTCCCAGACTTTCCATTCTACTGAACTACAATACCAGCTACGTCATTAATATAAGAGCTGTCAACTGTGCAGGAAGTAGTACAAATTATGAAGCCAATATCAGCACTGAAGGTAAGACAATGAAGTTAAAATTTAATTAGTCTAGCATGGTTCAAGCTCATAGAGGAGTTTTTCATAATGAATGAAATTTATTGGGGGTATGAGCCCTGAGCAGATGGTATGTAGGACCCACTTTGTCTATCATTGTATAGAAGATTAGCTAGCTATCAAGCCGTAGTTTAAGTTAAAACTTACTATATAAAACTATGTATTACATGTGCAAGTTTACCCATCATTGATAGGAGGTAAGTCCTGATTATTTAATTCATCTCCCAAAAATTTTCCCTGAAGTTCAACAATTTTCTTCGGGACAAGAAGTGGCTAGCAGTACAAAAAATGTATTGCTCACAATGTAGCAAGAGTTCTGTGAAAAGTCAGATAAAAATTACACTGGGAAAACATTGTGTGCCATTTTGAAAGCTTCCAATTCTGTAACTCAGCTGCCCATTATAAAGCTAGACATCAATAGAGTATTCACTGAGACTACATTGACTCTTTTTGTTTTATCCTATAATTGCATTAACTAAAATGATTTTTGGAGAAGGTTTTAGCTTTATTTTATCGATTGTTATATTTAAATGTTTCTCAATACAATATGCAAACAGTTGTATGTCATCCATTAAGCTACCTTTCAAGTGATATTAGTCAACATGGGCAGTCACTACATTTAAAGGCCAAACACGTCTCAAATCACTTGAATTGGCCACAACTAAATCCATAACCATCAGTTCGGCTTAAAATGTATTAACTACAACTGGACTAAAGTAATTAATAATGGAGAATGAATATTACTGCCAATAATAATTCTTTGGATAGAGATAGTAAGATATTTTAAATAACTTTATAACTAATATTTAATATTTCAATTAAGTCTCTCCTTGATCAAAAACTTATTATAATGATAACCAGAATTGTTAGTTAATTAGAAATGCTGGTTAGTTTAACAAACATTACTTTATAAGAATTGCTCGGCTAAATTTTCAGATGTGCAAACATCAACCTATCCTTATATGAAACATCATGAATCTGTATAAAGCCCTGATTCAACGACTTATGCTCTACCCACATTATAACAATCTTAGAAGCCATATGCGTGTACTGATAGAATTTACCCTATTGCTTATGTATTAGAAATTATAGTTGAATACAAGATAAATGTGTATCACCACAATGTCTCCCAATCAGTAACGCTAGCCATGTGAAAAGAGGGAGCTATATATACAAACTAAGAGCTATATGTGTAAATAAAAATATTATTTTCACAGTTAGTCATATGTACTATATTCAATTGAAAAACCTTCAGTAGTTTACATTGTACTTTTTGTTAGTTATCTCAGTTTGTGGCATTTATTATAGTTATGAAGTTGTATTGTTTGTACATCAGGTGCGGTGTCTATTTAACTTGTAACAGTTTAAAGTTAGGGATCTTTTTTACAAACAATTAAAAATGTCAGGAATCACTGCGATATGCAAAGAACAAATATAGCTCCCATAGACAATACTCAGTCCTCTTTATCTAGTTCTCAACCACTTTCCACAGGAATTGATGAGAATTATAATGACGAGAAGTTACCATTATCTACAGTTACAAAGTAAGTTAATTCCGATTTCATTATAGAGACTTATAGCTATTTATTCCCAGATATGTACAGCAATCAATATTTCTGCTGGTGCTGCAAATAATTATTTATTGTACCACAGCACCCCAAGCCAGCCACTTCACAACAAATTACTCCTTGGTTAGTGGGAGTGGTCACCCTCGCCCCACTTTGCTGCCTCCTGAATGTCTATCATTTGTGATCGGATACCTTTGTGGATGGAAATGCATTTGTTCATCTTCAAATAAATACTCAGTTTCCACATTAAATAATGAAAGCATCAATTATGTGGCCAGAAATGCAGCAAAAAAAGACCAGTTCATGTTATAATAATATTGAACAGATTGCTTACAAAATTATCACTGTTCAGACAATCACCTAATTGAACTTGCTGGCTATAAAATATTACGATAATATTCTACTTTATAGAAACCATACCAATTATAGATAATTTAGTTACTGACAAATTGTTAGGTCCTACTTACAAATTTACCCTTTTCAGTTTTATTTAATATTCAAACTAACACACATTATTTCCATAGAGTGAGAAATACAAGTAGTCTTTAATCCAAAATAATAAGGGATATTCTTATTCATCTGTTTGTAAGCCTTGTGGGATACATACAATATTTAAAGCTTTATACATTTCAATCTTTGTTAATATAGTTGAAAGTTCTGATCACATGCCATTTCATCACTCCACTAGCTCAAAATTGGTATACTAGCTACTTGAGGAGATTTTTTGCTGGTGGCTGACTGACTGGACTGGTTGACTGGCTGTGTGTATTAAAGACAAAATCATTTCATGTCTCGTTTGAAACCTACAATCCATCAAAATCCACTTCCTCCCTGAAATATATGTATACTGTACACACATAAACAAGTATCACAAGTCTGACGGAATTGCATTTCACTATAGACATTTTAGCACACAATGTTCAGGAAATCAAAACGAGACATTTTAAACTCAATCTGATAATGAGAAATGCATAATTCTCAATATATGACATATTAATAAATATTTTCGTAGACGTTATAATTTGAACTATGTTAAGCAAAAATGGCTCGTGAAAGAAGTAGGCAACTTAGGCCTATATTCAACTGGAAAATTGTGTATATTTGATGCATCCAGGATACATCATGATTGCAATTTATTCTGCCCTGCCCTGTGATTAGCTTACCAAAGTGATCTGTTTGAAGTCACTGCTCTTGTAATAATACAAACAAGAAAAAATTCCCTCAGTATTTAGTAGATAACGTAATGATAAAAAATGGATTATACACACTTTCATTTATAGCATTTTGTAGTACAACACTGCGCTAGGTGAGAAAGTAGATTGTTTAAATCTGAGTGGTGAGAAGGTATGATCCTACTATGTTGGCTTGTTGTACTACTCTGTAAGTTCTAAAGTTTCAACTAGCTAAACTTGACAGTTGTAGTAGTTATATTAGATGAAATTGTTGAGAGCATAGTTGATCTGTAGCCACATGGAGTAGAGTATGTCTGTGCTGGTGCGAATCTCTCTAGAACTCTGCACTGTTCTGTATGTGGGAATTACATAGAATCGATATTTGCAGTAGGAATGAATTTGGCTAATACTCTTCAGTAAATTATCTGTCCTATCAACTTTAAAGAGTGATGCTGCAATTGCAACTCTTTTATCTGAATCAAGTGACAGCATATTATCAACACTAGTCACATATGACAAACCTGAACATATGCCATTATCAATTCCCTGTGCATTTCGAGATAAAAAGTCAGCCTACTCTGAACTTAATACAAAGGTGAGAACAGGTCATCAATGATACGTGGACTAATAATATACATTAGATTGTTCTCCAGAACAACCAGATTCACCTACTGACCAAACTCTAGTAAAAAATAAAGACATGTCCTCTAGTTATACTCTCCACTGGCAGTCTTCCAGTACAAGTCTAGATCAGCAGACAACTACACAGTCACCATGACTGATAGTTCTTCTCCATCTCCTCCTCAGACATCCATTACCAGTGACTCCTCTCTCTCTGTGGACCTCTCTCACAACATTAACTATACAGTCTCTGTGAGGGCTACCAACTGTGCAAGAGACAGTGCTGAATATATAACTATTAGCTTATAAGTTTAATAATGTAGTATTCCCCATTCTAAGCCGTCCTTAACATAGTCACGTGATATGTTCTGAAACTCTAGCGTCCAACTTAGCTTGGACAGGGTATAGCTAACAAATTAGTAGCTACCACAAAAATGTTGTATCCACTAGACAAATTGTTATTTTTTCATAAACATTTTCTCATCTTTGATTCTTAAGAAGTCATTGTAATGTCATAATGTAGATCACAATAATTCCGATGTAAGCGGTAAGCAAAACGATAAAGTCACTACTGGTTAGAGGTCAATAAAAAGCTATGGAAATACTAAAGCAATAAATCAAAATGCTACTAAAGTGAGGGTGAAGCCTTGAATGTTCAGTTATCAAGCGTGCAAGAAAACCTTAGTAGTGAACCTGTGCTGGGTTAGTTACTATTGAAGCAATATTATATAATTCCGCCCCGGTGACAATTCAGCTCAGACTATGCGCTACAAGTTAGCGTCGTCACACCCACTTAGAGGTGTTGGCGTCAGTAACATTTTATCTTGGCAGGGGAAAGTAGTGTCGTCGTCACGTAAAATGATCATTTTGTTACTTATAATATGTACTCATATATTTCATGTGGTGGGAGGTAAGTTGCCTTACAATGAAATTCTATGATATTTTTATAGTTTTGGTTTGGAACTATTGACTTGGTAAAGAGTTGCTATTGTTACATTACAAATGTATTGGCGGTGTACGTATAAACTCAAGTTTTCCAGCGATTAAATAGCATTGTTGCTTAAAATTTGGGCGATGCTACTTTGAATAGAAGAATGTATACAAAAAATATTTAGTTTGAAATACTTCAGGTAAATCTTGTGTTGGTATGTCCAGCGAAAGCGTGTGTGAAAGTGTTGTGCGTTACAACTACTGCTAAACTAAACAATAGCACCAAGTAAACGTTTTATAAATAGATATATTAGTTGCCTTTACTCTGGTGTTCAGTTTATTACAGCAATAAGCATGTCTTGATATAGGGTGAGGTTCAAAATTATGCCATTCTTCTTTAGAAATGCCTGCTATTAATTTTTGTTTTACTTTTAAGTCGAGCATAGCGGCGAGTGGTTACTGAAACTAAACTAAATAAAAATTTAGTAGTTGGAATTAGGAGTTAAAATTAACCATATAACAACACTGTCGCTTTGTATAGCCTAACAAGGGAGACTCGCTCGCCGTTTGTGCTCTAGCATACCACCACTAGTATTAGTAGCTGTTGAAGAAATACATATGAACCCTCACATGAACAAATCAAATAATTGCACCTATATTATAAATCTACATGGTAAGTTCTATATAGTTCCAACCCTAGTGACAATTCAGCAGTAGATCTGCGCTGAAAGTTAGATCTGAGCGCTGAAGTCAGACCTGCGCGCTACAATACAGAGTAGCGTGGCCACACCCACTCAGTGGCGTTGGCGTTGATAACATTTTGTCTTGAAGTGGAAAGTGTCGGGTGTAGTGCTCGTGGCTTCGCAAAAAGTCAGAACACCCGATCCAGGCTTGGTGGCCATACCTACTTATTGGCGGTGAGATTAGGCGTGCTTGAATGTAACGTTTATTATACAAGTGAAAGCATCTTAAGGGAAGATGATCCTTTTGTTACTTGTAGCTATATTCATACATATGGCAGAGGGTAAGTGACATCACGATTTTGTTATGGTTGTCAATGACAAAGGACAAAATAATACGATTGTTCTTGTGTTGTGATTTCGTTAGTTAGCTTGATTGTTTTTGTTTTTTATTAACTATGAGCTTAATAAAGTTTAATAATATTGTAGTAAGTGACAATTCATGATGTTAGTGGTGTATAAACAAATACTTTGTAATTATTACAGCAGAAAATACTTAATCTAAAATGTCGACTATAGGATTTAGTAAATGTCCAATTTTTAATATGCCTTGATATTAGAAATAAACCTTTAATAAAATAGTCGTAAACGCTTTATTAAAAACAACAACAACAAATTCATGCAAAATACAGGCAAGTATACTTATAATAATTAGACACTTCGGTTAAGGCATTGTCTTATTGTTACTTTAGTCACAAAAAATGGTGGAGCACGTTCAGCTTTCTGGTTCCATAGAACCCCACATTAAACTATATTCCTGCGTTTCCCCATTCTATGCCGTCGTTAACATAGTCACGTGGTAGGTTCTATTGCTTGCTTAGAAGTGTTCATGGGGTCAGAAACTCTAGCGTTCGTCCCACTTAACTTGGATGGGGAATAACTAACAAGTTAGTAGCTGCCACAAAAATTTTATGAAAATGCTACTAAAGTGAGGGTTAGTCCTTAAATGTTCAGTTATCAAGCGTGCAAGAAAATTTTAGTTAATTAGCTATTGCCTTAAACAATAAAAAGAAATAGCCACTAGTCGGCATATTGAGGTTTTGAACTCACCCTATACAAAATCCTACATCAGCCACTACTGAATATAATACTAGTAACTGTTGAAGAAATAGAAATAAATCCTCAGGTAAACAAATCAAATAGTTGCTGGTATGTACAAAACTAAAGGTGACGATTCAGCTCGGGCCTATGCGTGTTTGGGCAGCACTAGAAGTTAGGACACCGCGCTACAAGTTAGCGTCATCACACCCACTTAGGCTTGGCGTCAGTAACATTTTATCATGAAAGGGGAAAGTAGTGTCGTTGCAAGAGATGGTCCTTTTGTTACCTATATAATACTCATACATTTCATGTAGTAGGAGGTAAGTTGTTTTACAATAAAATTGTATGATAGTTGCATGGTTTTGGTCTATAGCTATTGGCTTGGTAAAAGTTGCTATTGTTACATTACAAATATATTAGCAGTTTATCATACTCATACGCCCACTTCAACAATATTATTCCTACCAGTATATCGGTGGTCAAATAGTGAAGTCATGAGCATAATAATGTATTTTTTTTTTGCTGTAACTATATCCTGGGAACAAGTATGGTAATAGTGTCGAGTGTTATTACAAATTACATATTACAAATAAAAAATCAATATTATTATCTGTTACAATTCAAACCTATGCTTCTGCTTGCTTTAGCTAAGCCAGCTCTCACGACGTTTGTGCCGAAGACCATTATTGGTAGTAATAATCTGCGGCTTTTGTTAATATTCAACATACTTAACGTACTTACCACGGTGCACGCGGCAAAGCTGAAAGATAGAAGTGGCAGTGGGGTAGCTTGCCCACGCCTACATAGTGGCACTAGCATCATCATTGGTAGTAGCATTACCAATCTTTAAGTACAAAGTGTTTAAACAATAGACGATCCTTTTGATACTTTACACTTAGGTGAACGTAGGCTACATTAAAATGAAAGAAAAATGATGTTTTATAATTTTGTTTTTGTACTTTTGACGTGTTAAAATTTGTTGCAGTTACCTTATAAATGTATTAGCGGTCTAGGTAGGAACAAAATTACTTAGCCGTTTAGTAATAATGTCAGGTGAAATTTATAAATTTTGAAAATAGAAAGCTATCATAACTAGTGATGTGCTTGAGCACAAATGGCTAGCGAGCCTAAAGACTATACTATTTTTATATGAATGATTTTGACTTCTAACACTGAAGCTACTGAAAATAAGGTCGAGTGTTTAAATTACGCATACACTGTAAAGGACTTTCAGTATCATGGTAACAACTCGCTGCAACTGTTTGAATTGAAGGAAAACAACAACAACAAAACAATACACGCTATTTAAACGTTTTCTTTGTGATATTCATTAGCTAAATAGTGGCTGTAAAGCACAATGCTTTGACACAACTGGACATACACCTACACAAGACTTACCTTCGCTTCCAAATATTTTTCTCCATTATTATAACTTAAAATAGATGAATTTATTGCGCTATGAGTAAAACTCAAAAGAAACAGATATAGCATATTATTTATTCAAGATTACTCTCAAACGCTGTCAATAACTGCTGCTTTTAAACACTAGTAAGCTTATTGGTATTGACAGCGTTTGAGAGGAATCTTGAATAAATATGCTATATCTCGGCCTATATAAAAGGTCGCGCTTGGTTATTCTGGTTTGGTTTTGTCTTTTCTCAATGTCGGTATCTCATACATGTAGTTTATTAATTATTGAGATTAAAACCTCTTAATCACGACGACGACCTCGAGATTAGCTATGGTAGAAGGTCGCCTTAATAAGCTACCTGATAGTTCACTGGTGGCAGTTCATCAAACTACTATAAAGCGACCGGAAGAAATTAACACACCTGGTAAACCCAACCCCATAGTATTGTAGCAGCCTGATTCAATCATTGGTTTCTCTTTTTCTCTTCAGCATTTACATAGTATTTTTCATATTTTTGTTGTATTTTATGGTCACGTTTTACTTTAGGTCCTACATTGAGCGCATCGCGTCGCGTCACGCATCGCGTCGGGTCACCTTACTATTAATCGGGTTCAGAGTGTAATCAGTGGAATTTCAGTGATATTTAGTAAGATACTAGTGGAATTTCAGTGTTATTTAGTAAGATATAAGGGTTATATAGAACAAAAAATTGTTGATTAAAGTGGGTATTGTTCCTTTACATGCTCATTAATTTTGTTGTTTTTTTCACTTAATTTTCTTCCTTTTCCTCTCATTCTTCTTCTTTGCTTTTGGACTAATTAGTCCTTTTATTTCTTTTTTCGTTCACTTATCATTTATTTTTCACCGTTTTTTCCTCATTTTCATCTTTGTTTGTACTTTATTCTTCTTTACCTTATTCTTTTTTTTTGTCTTATATTCCGTTTCTTTTTTTAGTTTTATTAATGTTTTTCTTTCTTCTCCTTCTGTTTCCTAGTCTGTTTCTTTTACTTCTCTAACTTTTTTATTCTTCTTACTTTTATTTTCTTCTGTTTCCTTCTTCTTCTTCATTTTATACACTCTTATTCCTTTTGCTTTCGTATTGTTTTCTATTTATTTTAATCATTTTATCTTCTACTTCTTCTTTTACGTCATCTTGTTCATTTATTTACCTTATATCTAATTATATTATATTATATCGTTTTCTTATTATTTTTCTTACTTTTTCTTGTTTATTTTTTTCTTCTCATTACTTTTATTCCCTCTCTTTCCTCACATTTTTCTTCTTTTTTCATTCTGTAATCTTTTAAATTTTCCTCTTCTTTTTCGTTTTTCTTTCTTATTTACTTTTTTCATCTTCTTTTATTCTTTTTCTTTATTACTCATAAAGTGTTGGACCATTTAATTAAACTTAAATAAAGGTTCACTCCCTTTTTCTTTTACATCTTTTCTTCTTTTTTCCATTTCTTTTCTACCTCATTATTATTGTCTATTTCCTCTATTATAACTTTCTTACTTTTTAACTTATTTTTCTTTTTATAATCTCATTTTCTTCTTCTAAATATTCTTTCCTTCTTCATTTTCATTCATGTACTTCTTCTATTGTTTCCTGTTTTCATCATCTTCTGATTTCCATTTTCTTCTTCTTTTCTTCATATTCATCACATTCCCTTCATTGTTCATCTTTGCCTCATCCTCCTTCTTTGTTATTTTTGATTTCTTAATTTTTTCTCTACTTATTTTTATTCCTGTTCGTCACTAATTTTTTCTTCTTTTGTTCCTTTTCTTCTGTCTTTATTTTTTCTTTGTGTGCTCACCTTTTTTCAATTGCTCATCAGGTATCTCTTCAATTTTTTTCCTCCCTTCTTTTTTTCTTCATCTTTTTGTTTTCCTCTTGTTTGTTTTCATACTCTTATCTTCTCGTTATTCGGTTTCATATCATACTTATTCTCGTTACAGTTCTTCTGGTTCTTTTCCCCATTTTTGTTCTTCTTCTTCTTCAGAGTTTCTTCATGTTTTCGTCTTCATTCTACTTACTCTTTCTGTTTTTCCATCATTTCTAATTTCTTCTTCTTTACCTTCTTTATAATTATCATTTTTTTCATCTTTTTTTTTTCTCAACTTATTTTTTTTTCCTATTCTCTTTGACTTTTTCTTTCATCTTTATTAACTTTTTTTCTCTTCTCATTTTCTTCTGGAATTTTTTTGAGTTTGATTTTATAATTTTTTGTCTTCTCATTTCTCGTAGTCTTTTTTTTTGGTCTTCTTCATTTTATCACCATTCTCTTTATCAGAATCTTATAAGATCTCTTAATTTATTCTTTCAATGATTCAGATTGAATAGCAAATTTTCTTGCTCTATGTTATTTAAATCTTAACCTGATGTTTAAACTTACTGCCGAAGTCCTCTTCATTTCATTCATTTTCTATTTTTTGCTCATTCTTTTCTTTTTGTACTTCATGCTTAAGTGTTTTACCATCTTCCTTTTCTGCTAGTTCTTCTTACCTTATCTTTTTATTTTTTCATTTCTTCTTATTATTATTCTTCTTCTTCCTATTATTCTTGCGTCCTTCTATGTTCTTTAACTTTGTTTGTTTTCCCTATTTCTTATTATTTCATATCGTTATTTATCTTTTCCTCTTTTTATGTTTCATCTTCTTTCTTTCCTTCTCTTCTTTTTTGTTTTCTTCTCCTTCCTATTATGAAATTACTTGTTCTGCGGCCATTTTAAAAAGACATGTCAAATCCTATATCTTCTTAAGTTGCAGCTCATTCATGATTCCCAAGCTTACAAAAATTGTTCAGGCTTTTATTTAGCATGATACACGTTAATGTCTTTCCAATTGAAGAGAAAGGAACAGTTAGTAACTGGTAAAGAGTTGCTAGGCTGGAGGACATGGAGTGTTGGAGAGAGAGTATGTCTTTATTGGTAGTAGACAAACACTAGCAGCAGCAGAAAAACAAACTTAGCATTTATGGCAAAAACTAAAACTCCTATTAACTACAGTGCTTCCAGCTTAAAGAGTGGATTTTTTAGCTTTTTGGTTAAGGTTGCTAATTCTGCTATAATTTCTCAAGTATGTGTAATAGAAAGCTAAAAAATTGTATTATTATACATTAATGTCATATTAACATACAGACAAAACAATTTTGTGGGTTTGTGGTTATTTTTGTGGTTATAGGTGATGGAACTGGGAGCTTCCAGACAGTGAATTTGGAAGTGTTTAAGCTGAAAAAAGAGAAATTATTTGTCCTTATCTCTATAACTTGGTATACTGATACTTTAATACCTGAAGTTTTATATGAGCCTAATTTTGTGGGCACACGAAATTTGAATCTCGAAATATTTAAAATTTTAAGAAAAAAAGTGTTTAAGCCAGGATTTTTGAATTTATTGAGTTATATCTCTAAAATTTTGACACATGATGTAAAGTTGCCTTAAAATTATTATGTATAACTTTGGTAGCTATACCTTGAAAATTAAGTGAGTTGTGGCTGTTTTTCACCAAAAATTTTTTATGCACGGTAAGGGTCATCAAATGATGACGTTTACAGCGGATTGTGGGCCTATAGTACACGTAAACGCGACGTCACAAAACAGCGCATGCGTATTTGTGCAAGGGCGCCAGTTTACCGCTAATTGTTGCACGGGTATGGCTGATTTAGCTACGGTTGTATCTCGGGCCCTAGCAGGTATCAAGTTTTACGGCGTTACTGCCTAACGCGGCCAGCGTTTTAGCTTCCGTCTGGAGCTGCACAACCCGTAGGACTCCAACTGCATCGCCCTGATGTTGTCAGAATACCGAATGCTGGGAGCCTTGGGAGTATTAAACTCCTTCAGCTTTTCTTCAGCTCTTGAAAAAGATGACCTCTTGGATAAGCTTGGCTCCAAGTTAGTAATATACCAGCCAACAATTCTGTGACTGATTTCGACTTCGTTTACTGCTGCTAGTAGAACGATGGGAATCCATACAGCCGATTGCAGTTAGGGAAAGTCCCGTCTTACCGCTCAGGGAAATAACCGTTCGACCTTAGCTCGTTAACTAGTTACGTTTAATGACGAACTACCGCAAAATCTTGACGTCAAAAAAAATGGCGTAAAATGTATTAGAGTGAATGAGAAAAGTTCTGTTCTCCGTTTTCCATTCTCTAAACAGGCAGTTTTACTATTGTAAACATTATTGGGATGATGAAGAAAAGGTATGTGTATGTTAAATGACTGTAGTGAGGGTCTATACAGTAGTTTAAAAAAATCCACTCTTTAAGTTGGAAGCACTGTACATTGAAGTAGCCAGTAGCTTAAAAGATCTTAAGATGACCATGTATTTTCTGTTCCAGGCACACATTCTAACGTTAAGTTTCCCACTCACACTTATGGAAGTCAAGTTTTTTTCCTGAATGTGAATTACCTGATAATAGCAAGGTAGGCTCCATAGAGGGACAAGAGAAAGAAGTTCAAATACCTGTCCTACCTAATCACAGCATGTACTTTTGGTATGTATTAATATCAAAACTTATTGGATGGATAATAAGTTCAAACCTATTGCATTATTTATACCCATTGCAACATTTATATTTGACTATTTCAATCACATTCTGAAATTCTGAGCTAGCTTTCAACTCTAAGACATGTATTGACAAATCTGAGATCTGAAAATCATCAAATACATTTTGGGTAGCTTCATTTTCAAGAAATAAAGAAAAAATACTTTTTTAATTTGATGTGTAGCTTATATACATATCAACTAATATCATTTTTTATGTTGTTTTATAAGTGAGGATAGTATATCAAGCATGTATACCTTGATCCACCACTCAACTCCAAATCTTGAAAGCCAGAGCACTCCTAATTAGCATGGACCTACTGCTATACACACTCTGAAAGTTTATTAGAGCAACAAGTTCATTAATTTAGATGCCAGAAAAAAGTTGATTAGGTTCTAGAAGATGAGTTTTCTATCCATAAAATTACAGTTGATGTGTTTGTCATGTGAGCTTGGTTACATTGAGTACTGATGAGTTTTCAGCTGCAATATCCTGATAACTACTTTGGATATTGCAAGCTTTGCAAGATGTTGTGCAAACAATGCGTAACTTAGATATTTACATATATATATTATATATATTATATATATTGATAGCAAGTGTTCATTTTCTAATCATGCTGCTCAAGAATTTCGTGAGCGTAAATAACTTCAGGAAATTTAAAAAAAATGTATGAAATACTTTAAATGTCTTTGTCAACAAGTCGATTCACTGAAAAAGTAAGTCATGCTAACACTTGTCACATCAAAATTTTTCCCTTAGCAAAATGCAATATGACTGCATGCTATTAACTGATGCACTGATATTATTCACAAATATTCTATATTATATTATAGTGTATCATAACGCTTGGAGACAAAGACTAACTTCAACTTTTATTTAATCCCCTAAAAAGAAATAATGGGCTATCATAAATGCAACATAATTAATTGCGAAGAAATTTATCAAGAGAATCAAGTAAAAATATGTTAGCAAATATTGCAATGACACAAACAGTATGTACATAGAAAGATTAAAATAAACATGTGGTTATATATCTGTTTAAATAAGTCAATAATTGACACATGTCTACTTAGCTTAAATAATTAGCATCAAAAAAACATTCTTAATATTCCTAGTATTTTCTAATCTTTACGTCACATTATAATTTAGTGTAATAATCTTGGGCATATTGGTACACATTACAAATATCTTCTCTCTTACGATGGAAGAATATATATTTAACATAGAAGTCCCCTTAATTAGAAGTCCTTAATTATAAAAGGACTTGTTAGATGTATTCTCTCTTTCACAGGCATTTTTTACATTAAGCAAGCGGTCCTGGGTTCATTACAGGTGGTAATGAAGCATTTTTTTTATATTTTCTACTAATTTAAAACAGTCTATGAAAGAGAGAGAATATACCTAATGATTTAAAGGAGCCTGAGAAAGAATTTTTGAATATAAAAGGACTTGTATTTGGATTTTATTATTTCATTGAATGTTTTAATCCACTTATATATTGTGGCTGTACTTTTAATTAAACAGCTGGAAATATTTGGACTAGGCTGTATATTTAGCAAAGCTTATTAAAAGAAGATTATATAGAAATGCATCCAGGTCACAGGCAATTAATCTGATTGCCATTAGAAATTTCCACATAATGTAATATTTGTTGTAGAATTTGGATTGGGATTGTCTCTACCAGGCTCCAATGTTGTGTTTCACACAGTAGTGATTATAGGCATTTTAATAGGAGGTGTAGTAAGTTTGGAACATAGCTACTGTAGTTTTTGTATTGTGACAGGGGAAATCTAAACAGCTCCTTCAAATTTAGTGTCCCAGCCTTGAGGGTACTTAGTGTCCCTAGTGTCCCGTTGTTACGAGCAGTCGCTTTGTTCTAAATTAGTTAGGAACTCTGCAGTCGTCGTGAACTACAATTTTGTGGGTCCTTCAGGCTCTATGTAGCGGCGCTGTGCTCAGGAGGGGGGGGTCACTACAGCCCAGAACCTTAACCCTAAAAATGGTAGTTCCCTCTGAGGAAGTGCCTAACTATTATTTAGAGTTCAATGCTGTGAACAGATGCACACACAACTACTATTAGTTTGAAAAAATTATTAAAGTTTTGGTCACACGGTTAGATAACCCCAAATTACTAGAGATGTTTCTGATTCTACACTTCCAAGGTCTGTTGTTGCATTGTTTTAAATAAGCAAACCATAACTTAATGATTGAATAAATTAATATCATAAATTACACCAACCGTGATCTATTTGAATTAAGTGAATTAAGTTTTAAATAGAAGCTGTACTAACAAAAATTTGTCTTTTCACAAATTTTTTCTCCTTCTACAATATTTGATGAGCCTGCTTTTACTTCTTGTGCTTACCTAGTGAGTGCTAGTAAATGTGCATAGGTAATGCTGCAAATTCTCCAAATGTTGATGAATAGCTATTGAACAGTTTTGAATAATAATATTGGTTTATTGGGACATACGCACTAGTAATCTGCACAGATAGTAATAATATCATTAAGTGTCACTATTTTATATACTGGACAATAGTATTAATTTGGCTTACCAAAATGCAGTACTAAATTATTGATCATATTATTTATAACATGAAGTTTAAGCTGAGTCAGCACTCTCTATTAGCATGATCAAAAAATTAGCGAGTGTATTATGACTACAAAGTAAAATTTAAAGAAACCTAGAAACAACAATATCAGCAGAAGAAAATTTATCTTTTGAAACACTTTTTCTCTAAAACCTCTTTCTGATATGTGTCTTTAGTGCATGTGAGATACTGTTGATGACATCATCAGCATACTAGTGCCTTTGATATCAAATTTAATGACAACGTGAATGCATGCTTCATGAATAATATAAAATTTAGTTACTATAATAATATCTGAAAACAATTGTGATATTATAAAGACTGTTTCACACATAAGCGCATATGTAAGGATACATGCTTGATTTGATCATTTTTGTTATTCAATTTCTTCAAAATCTTTGAAAGAAAACTTTAATTGACTGCATACAAGTATGTCAGAGTTAAATGTAACTATTGAAAAAAATTCTACTTCACATCTTACCTCATCCTTATCTTGTGATAAGTGCAGACTGCAGTAAAAATTTAATGGTATTCATTTACTTTTTCCATATGAAATAGTATGTTATCAACATATAAATTACTTCCAATGTGCATTTAAGTAAAATTGAAGATGTGGTATTTACTATTTCTTAATTGATGTAATAATGTTAAAACTTACTTAATAATATTGCAATGATGGCTAAGATGATGACGGCTATGATAGACAGTGCAAGAGGAGCTATCATAATTACTGCGGAATATAATCTTTCCTGTTGAATTCCAGCTGTTACACAACATTAAAAATAGTTTTGCTAAGTAAAGTTATGGGCTAAAGAATAATTCATAATTAATGTACTTTTTTAAATTCATATTATAATTCATGTACAAAGTGTGTCAACAGCTTGAGGCACATGAGATTCGTCAGTAAATAAGAATCAGTTCTGTTTCCTTACCTAATTCCAGAATTTTGTTCTTAATAGAACTTATACTTGTGCTTACAGTTCCTTCTTTGAGAAACTCTATCTTCCACCACAACTTCCTCATGGACCACAACGTTCAACTTTGATGTGGAGTTAACCCCATGAAATGGTGGTAGTCTAGCTTCTATATTACCCAAATGAACTAAACATTGAGATTTATGTTTTAAATTTAAAGAACCAATTGATAAGAAAATAAGATAAAAAAATTAAAATGAATCATATAAGGTATACATCTCTTAGTGTGCTTCAGCAAAAATGATGAACTACGTGCTTGAAAAGATTTACTACTTTGCAACACCTCTTTTAGAATGTTGCTTAAATGATTTGATAAACTATAGGGCTCAGTGCGGATACCGATTTGTAGTTCATAGACAGTTCTCTCCCTGGTGTCATTCTGTTAATAATTGCATCTACATTCAGAATGTAAATTAAACCCTTATTTTCACATTAAAAAATAACCATTATTTTCATTAAGCCCTAATTTGTAGTAGCATGTTATGTCTGACAGTTATAGTTAAGCAAAATAATGTCCATTAAGATGAAATAAACTTTTAGTGTATATCTTGAAAGTAAACTTTTAGTGTATATCTTGAAAGTAAATACATGAATGTCTAATAGGTGTTTCAACATTAAATTTGTTGCAGCAATCTAACTCTAGTTTATCATCACAATACTGACAGTAATTTTCACTTGATATGAAAAATACAAATATTATTAACATTACATTACTTTCACTTTCATTCCAAGGAAATACATTAAGCAATTTTAATTTTCTGAGGGTATTAAAGGACAGCTTCATACCTTTTCATCAGTTGTTTCCTTGTGTTATTGATTGGGAATTTATATTCACAGATAACGTTATATCATGTCTATTAATACCGTAAGCTAACCGTCAAAGCTATAAAGCTATAAATGATAAATATGGTTTGTTGGAGTACTCAATTTTACAGCTTCTGGACTAAGCATAAAACTGTGCTATGGATACTGTCCTGGCAAATGGTGAACAATTCAATATATTATTTAATTTTAGATCCCGCTTTTGTAATAACTGTAACGAACAGCCTTTTTGCTAGCCTATTATTAACAATAGAAGCTACTATTGCAATTCTTTCTCCTTTAGCAGGATATTTAGCAGACATCAAGTATGGACAGTACAAAGTCTTGAAAGTGAGTACTCAGTTTATGATAGTATTTGAATTCTTCATTTTACTATTTTGGATTTTCATATCGTCAATAGCCAATACTAAAGATTACAAACTTCTCATGCTAGTGTCCTTCCTATTAATTTCAATAATAGGTTATTTAGCTGGAAGAGTACTATTCATTACAAATATTGTCCAGTTTGGAATAGAGCAACTTAGAGATGATCCAACCTTTAAGTCTGACTTTTACCTTGTGATGGTTCTATTAGCAGACCAATTAACAGAATTAGTGATAAAAGTTTATAAAAGCCTGTTTGATTTGAGATGGATTGTACAAAACAATATTATATTTATGAGCAATGGAAGTATCGTTGCATTTGATGTTTGTTTCAGTGCTTCAGTTGTTTTTTCAGTGATCATACTGTTCCTGGTAGAAAAATATAGCTCTAAATTTCAACATCATAATACAAAAGGAAATCCTTACAAGTTAGTATATGGTGTTATGTCCTTTGCCATCAAACACAAAAAACCAATTAGAAGAAGTGCATTCACGTATTGTGATGATGAACGTCCATCTAGATTAGACTTTGGAAAACAAAGATATGGAGGACCATTCACTACAGAGCAAGTAGAAGATGTAAAAGTCATGATAAATATAGTTAAAGTATTAATTGCTGTGTGTCCATATTTTTTACTGGAATTTACTGGAAATACAGTACTGGCTCAATATAGGCACCACAAAGAGTTGTACAATTCTAATTTTCTCCACAGAATGATTTTGGAAAATGCTACACTTTCGTCATTTATTGTCACTATTTTCATCCTATTATTTTTTCTAATCATTAGACCATTTATTTGCAATTACACAGTTAGCATTCTTAAAAGGATTGGTGCTAGTTTAATAATTGGAATTTTTATGCAACTTATTATGATAGTGTGTGGCATTATTTCCAGAGACAAACATTATTCCCTCAGAGATTCATGTTTAATAGTCAATATTAGTACCATAGACAACCTCAATGTAACAATACCAGAGTTTTTATTACCTACTTTGTTACAAGTTTGCTTGGCATTTAGTCAAATGTTATTCTACATAGCAGTTTGGCAATTCATTTGCTGTCAGAGTCCTCGATACATGAAAGGACTTTTATTTGGACTCTATTATTTCAGTAGGGCAGTGTTGCGGTTGATCTCTACTATATTGTTACATTTTTCTCTCAGTAAAAAGTTCAGTTTTGGCTGTGCATTCCATTATTTGATTATCTATTTCATTATTGGAGTCATCACATTGATATTGTTTATGATAACAGCTCACAGATATCGCTATCGTAAGAGAGAAGATATTTGTAATGTCTACCAATATGCTGAAGATTATTACACATTTCATAAGTGAATTGATATTTAGTTATTGTTGTGATGAACATGTGTTATTATTGGCATTGTGCAGTTGGTAAAATTAGTGCACTTAGTTTGTGAATTTAATATTGATTTCAAAATACTAGGTTTCATTGTATTTTACTTTGTACTTACTTATTATAGCGTTCCAATGTTTTCATAGCATATTGTTAATTTTATATATCATTTTTATATGTTCTTATATTAATTCATGTAAATGATATTAAATTTAAGATAACTTTTTATTACAAACTCTATACCTTTGGGTCGTAAAATATTAAAAATAAACCGTTTTTACAAAGAGTGAAAAATTATAATCAAGTGTAACAGTAAAAAAATAATAACATGAGTCTAGACCCTCACTGTCTGCTTGTGTATTTTGTTGTATTGTTAATAGCTAGTCACACCCAAGGATATAAATTACTGGAGTTTTGTAATACAGAGCAGTGAGATAAATATTGATATGATTCAAGCAGAGTTGCAAACCAGACACTGAACAAGTGTAATGAGAATTTGGAGAATACAATGAATGCAATAAATTGTCTACAGTACAAGTTTTCAGGTAACTTAAAACTACTTGTTCTCTGGAGATTGTGGATATATATGATGTTGGAGCTATAGTACTACAGTTTGATGGCTTCAAAGTTTACTTATATTTAAAACCTTTTTCATGGACTAAAACTGCCGCATGCCAAAAAAAACAAACAAGTGAATTGGCAATTGCTAAACGTAATTATAATCATGTTTGATTTGAAGTATTGGCAGTACAACTATACATTTACACAAACAAACTGTATTGGACACATGGGAATCGACTGGATACAAATTTTAATAAAGCTATCATTTAATTATATCCTCTTGTAGAAAGGTTTACATTGCTGTTATGTTTGATGAAGATATGATATTGATTTAGTAATTGGATGTAGACTAGATTTAAAGCTGAACTTTTTGTTCTATCCTGGCATATGCTAATGATTTGATACTACTTAATTTTTAAGCATTCTTATGAAGTATTCAAGAATGACATCTTTATAGCTAGATTTTTAGCTGTTGAAGCTACTGTTTCAAATAGTTTTTCCGTTAGTTGATTATTTTACTGAATTCATGTATAAACAGTCTAAAAGGAGTACATAAAAGTGTACAAGTTATGATACAATTTGAATTTCTGCATTTTGCTACTTGTATTACAAAACGTATTTACCATTTGGAGGTATTATATATAACGAAATATAGGACTTAGTGTGATACTAAAACTGCTAAAAATACCCTGTTGGAGTCTCAAAACATTTCCTTTAAAGTTTGATTCTAGCATCTTCTAAACCAAAACTGAAAAATAACATATAGACAACAGTAGTAGTTTGTTTACAAATCACGTTCAAATATACTTCAAAACTGCATTTTTTTGGTAAACAGAACTGGTGGCTGCTGTGCTATTCTCGACACTATGTGCTTTGTACTAAATGTTTATGAAAGTATTTAGGAGTGTTCAACCATCAGATAGTTATGAAACAACAGCCACAATATCAAAAGGAGTTGGAATAGGAAACACTATGCTTGTCCCAATTCCTTGTACACTGCAAGTCTGTAATCATATGGACTTCAATTAATTGTATTCTTGGGGAGACCTCACAGACCATAATAATGAACAAGCTTATAGCACTCAAAATATAATAATAAGCAGAATTATATAAAATAATTTATAAGAATTCTCAATAAGTACTGGAAGTGTAACCATATTCTCTATTTTTTAATGTAGATTACATAAATATTCAAGTGTTGACTCGTTTATATAATTATAGCTAAGTTGACATTCTAATGCATTTAACAGTAGTTAAGAAATGCACTGCTTTAGAGAATATATCACATACCGTGCCAACATTACTGTACTGAAGTAATGACATCACAATGGTTGATAGCATGGCTAACATCATGTGGTGAATTGAGAATCACTGTAAGATGTCACATCAGACTGGCTATGCACAATTTGTGCCATGTTTTTTCTCATGTAGTATTAAAAAATTGGACTGCACAACACGTAGTCTCTATTATGATAACACAATTTCTGTCATAATATATATTGTAGTGGTGTGTATTTGTTGATGTTCTTTGTTCTGAAATTAGCACAAAATGACCCTTGGGTGCCAGGGTCGTATCTAGAAAAAAAATTTCTTGGGGGAGCGAATGTTCAATGTCAGTTGTGTATAGCATAGGCAAACATTTATAATTTATTATATACATGTATATAAGGTGTATAATATTTATTTATATGTACATATTATTAGAATAATAACATATACCAGCTGCAAAAAGCAGCTCGGCTTATTAAACCCAAAAAGGGTATAAATAATTATATTTGATTCTCCATAGCACCTGATTTTTCATCCAAGCTTATCACCACTGTAAGGCAAAGAGAGGATCGGCTGTTAGAAATTTGATATAATGATCATGCGGTCACTTAATCAGCCCCTTTTTCTCATGGCAATTGCTCTAAAATAACACTAAGTGCTATGTATATCAAGTAGCAATATAAAAACTACTGGGGTGCAACTGCACCCCATGCCCCCCACCTCAATCTGGGTACTATATGTTACCAAAAGGTTAAGACTTAAGTTTCATGCCTATAATTTTCATATGTTTTAATTGATTGTCTAACTTGCAAATGCTGGTCTTCAGAGCCAGTCCTGATAAACAAAAAAACTCTATTCATGCAGTTTACAACAAATACTATGTATTCCAGTAATAATATCAAGTAATCATATCTTGGCTCTCTACTATTTGGTTCATGAGACTTCAACCCCAATTCTTGACACAATTCTAGCTGCAAACTCTACCTCACCAGGATACTTAAATACTTAAAACACACTCAGTCATTTTCGACTCTGGTAATCATCAATAGGCATGATGCTTCCATGGCTTGATCCTTGCCAGTTTTAGAACATTGAGTGATAACTATTTTTTCAGTTTAGAATTGATTAATTCACAACTACTTATGTTTTCATCTTCCTTGTTGAAATACCTGGTGACTTCTCAAATGCACATCACACTAATAACCACAATTTAATGACTACTATGTTCATCGGGGAAAGCTTGATGTCATGTGAGTTTGGCCTGTTTTAAACTTTGTCTGAAAATTCACAATGTAGAGCAGTGAGATAAATATTGATATGATTCAAGCAGAGTTGCAAACCAGACACTGAACAAGTGTAATGAGAATTTGGAGAACACAATGAATGCAATAAATTGTCTACAGTACAAGTTTTTCGGGTAACTTAAAACTACTTGTTCTCTGGAGATTGTAGATATATATGATGTTGGAGCTATAATACTACAGTTTGATGGCTTCAAAGTTTACTTATATTTAAAACCTTTTTCATGGACTAAAACTACCGCATGCCAAAAAAAACAAACAAGTGAATTGGCAATTGCTAAACGTAATTATAATCATGTTAGATTTGAAGTATTGGCAGTACAACTATACATTTACACAAACAGACTGTATTTTGACACATGGGAATCGACTGGATACAAATTTTAATAAAGCTATCATTTAATTATATCCTCTTGTAGAAAGGTTTCCATTGTTGTTATGTTTGACCAAGCTATATTGATTTAGTAATTAGATGTAGACTAGATTTAATGCTGAACCTTTTGTACTATCCTGGCATATGCTAATGATTTGATACTACTTAATTTTTAAGCATTCTTATGAACTATTCAAGAATAACATGTTTAGAGCTAGAGTTTTAGCTGTTGAAGCTACTGCTTCAAATAGTTTTTCCGTTAGTTGTTTATTTTTCTGAATTCATGTCTGAACAGTCTAAAAGGAGTACATAAAAGTGTATAAGTTATGATACAATTTGAATTTCTGCATTTTGCTACGTGTATTACAAAACGTATTTACCATTTGGAGGTATTATATATAACGAAATATAGGACTCAGTGTGATACTAAAACTGCTAAAAACACCCTGTTTGAGTCTCAAAACATTTCCTTTAAAATTTGATTCTAGCATCTTCTAAACCAAAACTGAAAAATAACATATAGACAACAGTAGTAGTTTGTTTACAAATCACGTCCAAATATACTTCAAAACTGCATTTTTATTGTAAACAGAACTGGTGGCTGCTGTGCTATTCTCAATACTATGTGCTTTGTACTAAATGTTTATGAAAGTATTTAGGAGTGTTCAACCATCAGATAGTTATGAAACAACAGCCACAATATCAAAAAGAGCAGGAATAGGAAACACTATGCTTGTCCCATTTCCTTGTACACTGCAAGTCTGTAATTATATTGACTTAAATAAATTGTATTCTAGGGAGACCACATAGACTATAACAATGAACAAGCTTATAGCACTCAAAATATAATAATAAGCAGAATTATATAAAATAATTGATAAGAATTCTCAATAAGTGCTGGATGTGTAACCATATTATCTATTTTTTAATGTAGATTACATAAATATTCAAGTGTTGACTCGTCTATATAATAATAGCTAAATTGACATTCTAATGCATTTAACAGTAGTTAAGAAATGCACTGCTTTAGAGAATATATCACATACTGTACCAACATTGCTGTACTGAAGTAATGACATCACAATGGTTGATAGCATGGCTAACATCATGTGGTGAATTGGGAATCACTGTAAGATGTCACATCAGACTGGCTGTGCACAATTTGTGCCATGTTTTTGCTCATGTAGTATTAAAAAAATTGGACAGCACAATACATAGTCTCTATTATGATAACACAATTTCTGTCATAATATATATTGTAGTTGTGTGTATTGGTTGATGTTCCTTGTTCTGAAATTAGCACAAAATGACCCTTGGGTGCCAGGGCCGTATCTAGAAAATAAATTTCTTGGGGGAGCGAATGTTCAATGTCAGTTGTGTATAGCATAGACAAACATTTATAATTTATTATATACATGTATATATGTGTATAGTATTTATTTATATGTACATAATATTAGAACAATCACATATACCAGCTGCAAAAAGCAGCTCGGCTTATTAAACCCAAAAAGGGTATAAATAGTTATATTTGATTCTTCATAGAGCCTGATTTTTCATCCAAGCTTATCACCACTATAAGAAAATGCGTTAAGAGAGGATTGGCTGTCAGAAATTTGATATAATGATCATGCGGTCACTTAATCAGCCCCTTTTTCTCATGGCAATTGCTCTAAAATAATACTAAGTGCTTTGTATATAAAGTAGCAATATAAAAACTACTGGGGTGCAACTGCACCCCATGCCCCCCACCTCAGTAAAGCCCTGGGTACTATATGTTACCAAAAGGTTAAGACTTAAGTTTCATGCCTATAATTTTCATATGTTTTAATTGATAGTCTAACTTGCAAATGCTGGTCTTCAGAGCCAGTCATGATAAACAATAAAACTCTATTCATGCAGTTGCTCTTACAACAAATACTTTGTAATCCAGTAATAATATCAAGTAATCATATCATCTTGACTCTCTTCTATTTGGTTCATGAGACTTCAAGCCCAATTCTTGACACATTTCTAGCGGCAAACTCTACCTCACCAGGATACTTAAATACTTAAAACACACTCTGTCATTTTCAACTCTGGTAATCATCAATAGGCATGATGCTTCCATGGCGTGATCCTTCGCAGTTTTAGAACATTGAGTGACAACTATTTTTTCAGTTTAGAATTGATCACAATTACTTGTGTTTTCATCTTCCTTGTTAAAATACCTGGTGACTTCTCGAATGCACAATGCACATCACACTAATAACCAAAATTTAATGACTACTGTGTTCATAGGGGAAAGCTTGATGCCATGTGAGTTTGGCCTGTTTTAAACTTTGTCTGAAAATTCACAATGCGCAGCATTTTATATCTGACAGTTATAGTTAAGCAAAATAATGTCCAATAAGATGAAATAAACTTTTAGTGTATATCTTGAAATTAAATAAATGAATGTCTAATAGGTGTTTCAACCTTAAGTTTGTTGCAGCAATATAACTCTAGTTTATCATCACAATACTGAAAGTAATTTTCACTTTCATTTCAAGGAAATACATTAAGCAATTTAATATTATATTTATGAGCAATGGAAGTATCATTGCATTTGATGTTTGTATCAGTGTTTCAGTTGTTTTTTCAGTGATCATACTGTTCCTGGTAGATAGCTCTAAATTTCAACATCATAATACAAAAGGAAATTTTTACAAGTTAGTTTATGGTGTTATTTCCTTTGCCATCAAACACAAAAAACCAATTAGGAGAAGTGCATTCACTTATTGTGATGATGAACGTCCAACTAGATTAGACTTCGGAAAACAAAGATATGGAGGACCATTCACTACAGAGCAAGTAGAAGATGTAAAAGTCATGATAAATAATATAGTTAAAGTATTAATTGCTGTGTGTCCATATGTTTTACTGGAATTTACTGGAAATACAGTACTGGCTCCACATAGGCACCACAAAGAGTTGTACAATTCTAATTTTCTCCACAGAATGATTTTGGAAAATGCTACACTTTCGTCATTTATTGTTACTATTGTCATCCTATTCTTTTTTCTAATCATTAGACCATTTATTTGCAATTACACAGTTAGCATTCTTAAAAGGTATTAAAGTGTACAGTACTGGATATATTATAATATTGGCACTAGTAAAATTGAAATATTCCTATTTGTATATAATATTTCTAGTTACTGTTTCCCAAACATGCCTTGCCATTTAACAATACATGCAAATATGATTTAAAAAAAAGAAGGACAGTTTATCAATAAAATGTTTGGATCTACAATACTGTTTTACTTTGCGAATTATGTATTCAAATCTACATAAATGCACTGTAATCGTTGGTGTGCAGAATAAATTTTGCCCGATTAAGATGTATAGAATTAAGGAAATTATCATCATGAAGCTATGAAAATGCCTTCAATACCTAAGGAATTAGTTGGCTAACAGAGAACATTATTAAGGATATTGTACATTTTGTACTAACTTTTTCAACCTGTATTTTAGAACCACCAGATCCTCCTAATGGAATTACACTTGAAAGGAATTATATAGCATACTAATGACGTTGTCCACTGAACATCGTCTAATGCAGAGCAACCATTCAAGTCAGTCGACAACTACAGCATCATCGTCAATGAGGTCAGCCCATCATCTTCTCCTCAAAGGTTCACTGTATTTGCTCCCAGACTTTCCATTCTACTGAACTACAATACCAGCTACGTCATTAATATAAGAGCTGTCAACTGTGCAAGAAGTAGTAATTATGAAGCCAATATCAGCACTGAAGGTAAGACAATGAGGTTAAAATTTAATTAGTCTAGCATGGTTCAAGCTCATAGAGGAGTTTTTCATAATGAATGAAATTTATTGGGGATGGTATGTAGGACACACTTTGTCTATCATTGTATAGAAGATTAGCTAGCTATCAAGCAGTAGTTTAAGTTAAAACTTATTATATTAAACTATGTATTCCATGTGCTAGTTTATCCATCTTTGACAGGAGGTAAGTCCCGATTATTTAATTCGTCTCCCAAAAATGTTCCCTGAAGTTCAACATTATCTTTGGGACAAGAAGTGGCTAGCAGTACAAAAAATGTATTGCTCACAATGTAGTAAGAGTTCTGTGAAAAGTCAGATACAAATTACACTGGGAAAAACATTGTGTTCCATTTTGAAAGCTTCCAATTCTGTAACTCAGTTGCCCATTATAAAGCTAGACATCAATAGATTATTCACTGATACTACATTGACTCTTTTTTTATACTTTATCCTATAATTGCATAAACTAAAATGATTTTTGGAGGAGGTTTTAGCTTTATTTTATCGATTGTTATATTTAAATGTTTCTCAATAAAATATGCAAACAGTTGTATGTCATCCATTAAGCTACCTTTCCAGAAATGCAGCAAAAAAAGACCAGTTTATGTTATAATAATATTGAACAGATTGCTTACAAAATTATCACCATTTTGTTCAGACAATCACCTAATTAATATTCAACCTAACACACATTATTTCCATAGAGTGAGAATTACAATTATTCTTTAATCCAAAATATCATCAGTTTGTAAGCCTTGTGGGATACATACAATATTTAAAGCTTTATACATTTCAATCTTTGCTAATAATAGTTGAAAGTGGATCATTTCAATATTTTGCAGCAATGAAACAAATAAAAAATTAATAAAAAAAATTAATTATTATATGCAAGCAAAGATTATGTCATTCTAATATCCCTTTATAGATTTTCAAACAGTTACAATAATAATTGGTATTAGACTGAAGAGCTATGAAAGTTGAGCAATTATTATTACGGCAGCCAGTTCACTGTAGTAGTTCTCACCATCCAATTATCCTGTGGAAAAATTCAATTTGAAAAGGAAATCACAAACCAGAATTACATAATTTTACCTAATAGGTCGTATTCTAGCTAATTGTCATACTTAGATTGTTTTATGGTCAAGGCTCTCACAAGAGAAATTTCCACACTCATTTAGAAAGTCAATAGTTTTACTTGAAGCCTGAGGTCAACTTCTTCCAGTAATGACATATTATTGTGGTAATGTTTGTTACTTTATGTTACTTTCATGTTATTCAAATGTCTCTATCATCTTGATTGAGCATGTTTGCATGCCACAGGCAGAGATATCCATTAGCAAGATTTTACAATGCATAAATTCCATCTTTTTTCTTGCTATAGTTCTGATCACATGCCATTTCATCACTCCACTAGCTCAAAATTGGTATACTAGCTACTTGAGGAGATTTTTTGCTGGTGGCTGACTGACTGGACTGGTTGACTGACTGTGTGTATTAAAGACAAAATCATTTCATGCCGCGTTGAAACCTACAATCCATCAAAATCCACTTCCTCCCTGAAATAATATAGTACACTGTACACACATAAGCAAGTATCACAAGTCTGATGGAATTGCATTTCATGTATAGACATTTTAGCACACAATGTTCAGGAAATCAAAACGAGACTTTTTAAATTCCACCTGATGATGAGAAATGCATAATTCTCAATATTATGACATATTAATAAATATTTTTGTAGACGTTATAATTTGAACTATGTTAAGAAAAAATGGCTCGTGAAAGAAGTAGGCAACCTATATTCAACTGGAAAATCGTGTATATTTGAATTCGATACATCATGATTGCAATTTATTCTGCCCTGCCCTGTGATTAGCTTACCAAAGTGAACTGTTTGAAGTCACTGCTCTTGTAATAAGAACAAGAAAAAAGTCCCTCAGTATTTAGTAGATTATGTAATGATAAAAAGTGGATTATACACACTTTCATTTATAACATTTTGTAGTACAACACTTTGATAGGTGAGAAAGTAGATTGTTTAAATCTGAGTGGTGAGCATTAAAGTTTTAGTTATTCAGTTTGCATAAAATAGAACAAAACATCCCATTTTAGCATGATCCTACTATTTTGGCTTGCTGTACTACTCGGTAAGTTCTAAAGTTTCAACTAGCTAAACTTGACAGTTGTAGTAGTTATATTAGATGAAATTGTTGAGAGCATAGTTGATCTGTAGCCACATGGAGTAGAGTATGTCTGTGCTGGTGCGAGTCTCTCTAGAACTCTGCACTGTTCTGTATGTGGTAATTACATAGAATGGATATTTGCAGTAGGAATGAATTTGGCTAATACTCTTCAGTAATTATCTGTCCTACCAACTTTAAAGAGTGATGCTGCAATTGCAACTCTTTTATCTGAATCAAGTGACAGCATATTATCAACACTAGTCACATATGACAAGCCTGAACATATGCCATTATCAATTCACTGCGCATTTGGAGATAAAAAGTCAGCCTACTCTGAACTTAAACACAAAGGTTAGAACAGGTCATCAATGGTGCGTGGACAAATAATATACATTAGATTGTTCTCCAGAACAACCAGATCCACCTACTGACCTAACTCTAGTAAAAAATAGACATGTCCTCTAGTTATACTCTCCACTGGCAGTCTTCCAGAAACAAGTCTAGATCAGCAGACAACTACACAGTCACCATGACTGATAGTTCTTCTCCATCTCCTCCTCAGACATCCATTACCAGTGACTCCTTTCTCTGTGAACCTCCCTCACAACATTAACTATACAGTCTCTGTGAGGGCTACCAACTGTGCAAGAGACAGTGCTGAAAATATAACTATTAGTTTATAAGTTTAATATTGTAGTAAGTGACAATTTATGATGTTAGTGGTGTTAAACAAATACTTTGTAAACATTTCACTGAAATACTTGATTTATAAAATGTTGACTATAGGATTTAGTAAATGTCCAATTTTTTATATGCTGCTTTGATATCAGAAACATCTCCTTAATGAAATAATCTTAAACACTTTAGTTTTAAAAATAAAAATTCAAATAAAAACAACAACAGACAAGAGTATAATAATAATAATTAGCTAGTTCAGTTACTGCATTGTCTTATTGGTACTTCTGTGGCGGATCAGCCAAGCTTCAAGAAGCCCACTTTAAGCTGAATTACTGCGTTTCCCCATTCTAAGCCGTCCTTAACATAGTCACGCGATAGGTTCTATTTCTTAGAAGTGTTCATGGGATCAGAAACTCTTAGCGTCCCACTTAAATAAGCGGTAAGCAAAACGATAAAGTCACTACTGGTTAGAGGTCAATAAAAAGCTATGAAAATACTAAAGCAATAAATCAAAATGCTACTAAAGTGAGGGTGAAGCCAATGTTCAGTTATTAAGCGTGCAAGAAAACCTTAGTAGTGAACCTGTGCTGGGGTTAGTGATATATACTAGTAACTATTGAAGAAATAGAAATAAACCCTCAGGTGAACAAATTAAATAATTGCATCTGTTATACTAATTGCCACAGTTTAACCGAAGTCCCATATAGTTCCGCCCCGGTGATAATTCAGCTCAGGCGTGTGCACGTGCAGGAAGCGCTGAATGTTAGAACTACGCGCTACAAGTTAGCGTCGTCACACCCACTTAGAGGCGTTGGCGTCAGTAACATTTTATCTTGGAAGGGGAAAGTAGTGTCGTCGTCGCGTAAAATGATCCTTTTGTTTCCTCACATATTTCATGTAGTGGGAGGTAAGTTGCCTTACAATGAAATTCTATGATATTTTATAGTTTTGGTTTGGAACTATTGACTTGGTAAGAGTTGCTATTGTTACATTACAAATGTATTGGCGGTGTACGTATAAACTCAAGTTTTCCAGCGATTAAATAGTATTGTTGCTTAAAATTTGGGCGATGCTACTTTGAAAAGAATGTATACGAAAAATATTTAGTTTGAAATACTTCAGGTAAGTCTTGTGTTGGTATGTCCAGTGAAAGCGTGTGTGAAAGTGTTACGTTTTATAAACAAATAAATATATTAGTTGTCTTTACTCTGGTGTTCAGTTTATTACAGCAATAAGCATGTCTTAATATAGGGTGAGGTTCAAAATTATGCCATTCTTCTTTAGAAACGCCTGCTATTAATTTTTGTTTAAGTCTAGCATTGCGGCGAGTGGTTACTATGGCTTTGAAACTAAACTAAATAAAAATTTAGTAGTTGGAATGTTAGGAGTTAAAATTAACCATATAACAACACTGTCGCTTTGTATGTAGCCTAACAAGAGAGTCTCGCTCTCCGTTTGAGCTCTAGCATACCACTAGTATGTAGCTGTTGAAGAAATACATAATAATGAACCCTCACATGAACAAATCAAATAATTGCACCTATATTATAAATCGACATGGTAAGTTCTATATAGTTCCAACCCTAGTGACAATTTAGCAGTAGATGTGCGCTGAAAGTTAGATCTGAGCGCTGAAGTCAGACCTGCTCGCTACAATACAGAGTAGCGTGGCCACACCCACTTAGTGGCGTTGGCGTTGATAGCATTTTGTCTTGAAGTGGAAAGTGTCGGGTGTAGTGCTCGTGGCTTCGCTGAAAGTCAGAACACCCGATCCAGGATTGGTGGCCATACCTGCTTATTGGCGGTGAGATTAGGCGTGCTTGAATGTAACGTTTATTTTACAAGTGAAAGTGTCTTAAGGGAAGATGATCCTTTTGTTACTTGTATATTCATACATATGGCAGAGGTAAGTGACATCACGATTTTGTTATGGTTGTCAATGACAAAGGACAAAGTAATACGATTGTACTTGTGTTGTGATTTCGTTAGTTAGCTTGATTGTTTTTGTTTTTTATTAACTATGAGCTTAGTAAAGTTTTATAATATTGTAGCAAGTGACCATTCATGATGTTAGTGGTGTATAAACAAATACTTTGTAATTATTATTACAGCAGAAAATACTTGATCTAAAATGTCGACTATAGGATTTAGTAAATGTCCTTGATATTAGAATTACATAAACCCTTGTAGTACAAAGCGTATAAACAATAGACGATCACTTGGGTGAACGTAGGTGACATAAAAATGAAAGAAAAATGATGTTTTATGGTTTTGTTTTTGTACTTTTGACGTGTTAAAATTTGTTGCAGTTACCTTATAAATGTATTAGCGGTCTAAATAGGAATAAAATTATTTAGCCAATTAGTAATAATGTCAGCGTGAAATTTTTTAAATTTGAAAAAAGAAAGCTGTCATAATAAGCTTACTAGTATTTAAAGCAGCAGTTATATTGACAGCGTCTGAGAGTAATCTTGAATCAATATGCTATATCAGTTTCTTTTGTGCTTTACTCATAGCGCAATAAATTCATCTATTTTAAGTTATAATAATGGAGAAAAATATTTGGTACAATTGCTGCTAAACCAATCAGCAAAAGTATTTCTTATTAGCCTATGAAGTACATATAAGAAAAGTATGACCAAGAAAGAGTTCTGAGTGACTCTAAGGTTGTTTGCTCCATATTTGTTTGGACATCATTATCAACCTCAAATTTGGTCTATTTTGCTAAGAAATTGCACGTTTTGCTATTTTTCTGATCCCTCATGGCTCTTATTTTGCTTAGTTAATATTGTATTGTGGGCATACAAGAGGCCCACATGAAGGAAGAGAGAGATGAGAGAAGAGAAGTAGTCAGAAGAAAGGAAAGAGAGAACAAGTAGAAGATTGAACATTACGTGCATGCGTGGAATACTAGTCATACATACATTATTCATGAACAGTCGGTTTAGTTGTATCATGCGCAGTTAGTTATTCTTGTGATTTTACTTATTTGGTGTTTTATGTCATTGGTCTGTTGTGGAGTCATTCCATTGGTTGTTGTTCTTATTTTGGGAGGGGTCAGCACTCCGTATATATATTATACTCCGTGCTGACTTCTTCAGATCGTAATTACACTTAACCTAAGTTTCACTGAAGTGGTGTAACCAGTTCGCTGGCGAGGGTTCGGCTACGGCTTGATTAACTCTAGTTACCTTCTCTGGTGGCAGCGTACTATTGCTGTCTCCAGGTGTCGGGCCTTGCCGATCCACGGATTAAGAGCGAGCCCCCACATGTATTCATTTTTTTTAATATTCTTCTATCTCATCATTATAGTATATATATATTTTGTTAATATTTTCACTCTTTCACCTACTTCTCTTTCAATTTTACCTTCCTCTTTATTATACATCTTTTCCTCATTTTTTCTTTCTACTTTTTTCTTCTTTTTCTTCTTCTTTTATCTTAAATGTCTTCTTTTATAATTTATTATTTCTATTTTCTTTATAATATCTATTATCCATTCTTTACTTAAATTGTATTTATTTTGATACTCTTACATTCTTATTGTTTTTCCTTCTCCTTCTGTTTCCTAATCTGTTTCTTTATTTATTCTTCTTCCTTTTATTTTCTTCTGTTTCCTTCTACCTCATTTTATACATTCTTATTCCTTTTGCTTTCATATTATTTTCTATTTCTTTTAATCATTTTATCTTCTACTTCTTCTTTTACGTCATCTTGTTCATATTTACCTTGTATCTAATTATATTATATTTAACCTTGTCATGTGGGATGACCCACCCCCCCTCCTCCCCTCCCTACCCAGATAAACCTCCGTAACCATTAATGGAAGGAGGGGGATTGGTAATGCGCAGGAGCCTCCCTCCCAGCCAATACTTGGAACCAGGTCCTGCACCCCCCAGCTAGATCCTGCTAGCGCACCACTGCTAGACCCTGCTAGCTCACCCCTGCTAGATCCTGCTAGCTCACCATTAAACACCCCTACTAGCCCGTGATAGCACCCCCATGCTAGCACCAGTTAGCACCCCCGCGCTAGCCCCTGCTAGCCCTTATTGGCCTCCTCCCGGCTTACTCTATGGCCCATTCCGCTAAGCCAGGTGCCCTGATAAGCCTTTCCCCTGCTGCGGTCTTGCCCCTTCCATTATTAGTTTCCTGAGATTCTTGGGGAGTGTATGTTGGTACAACATCCTCTAACCCCCATGCATCCCCTTACCCGACACCATACTAGGACCTGGCTCTAATACACGACGCATGTAGCTGGGAGGAAAGTGCAATGACTCCTGCGCTATCACACTCCGAAGAGTGGAGGTAATGTTGTGAATGCGTACTAGCTACACAAAACATTAACACAGATCTTATCACCACTAAGGAACCACTACCGGCCACACTAATACTCCCTCCCCACTAATAAACCCTGCTGATGCCTACCTCCTCTACCTCCTAAAGGGGAGTGGGTGGGAGGGGCAAACTTGGAGCACAGATTTCCCACTCTAACTCTTACTATGGCTTTAGCTCACCTCGTTGCTGGCAATCTTGCTCACGTGCCACTGTAACATGTCATCCCCGGCCGCGCCCTCCATCCTGTTCACAAGCCCGTACCTTCCGCTGCAGCGATACTTACCCGATTGCCATTCCAACGTTAACCTCATTTAAACTCATTTAAATTACAATTAACCTTGTCATGTGGGATGACCCACCCCACCTCCTCCCCTCCCTACCCAGATAAACCTCCGTAACCATTAATGGAAGGAGGGGGATTGGTAATGCGCAGGAGCCTCCCTCCCAGCCAATACTTGGAACCAGGTCCTGCACCCCCCAGCTAGATCCTGCTAGCGCACCACTGCTAGATCCTGCTAGCACACCACCGCTAGACCCTGCTAGCTCACCCCTGCTAGATCCTGCTAGCTCACCATTAAACACCCCTACTAGCCCGTGATAGCACCCCCATGCTAGCACCAGTTAGCACCCCCGCGCTAGCCCCTGCTAGCCCTTATTGGCCTCCTCCCGGCTTACTCTATGGCCCATTCCGCTAAGCCAGGTGCCCTGATAAGCCTTTCCCCTGCTGCGGTCTTGCCCCTTCCATTATTAGTTTCCTGAGATTCTTGGGGAGTGTATGTTGGTACAACATCCTCCAGTGGCTGAAAGTCACACTCCCCAAATCCATATACTAAGATACCCCCTTTAGTTCCCTCTTAACTATAGTATCCCCCACTAACAAATATTTAGGCATGAACAATACCGGTCTGTTATTAATATATAAACCTCTCTTATCCCAACTATTCATTCTTCACATATCCTATCCCAGCAAAACCTTATCTCCCTGGAGTACTGGCGTGATCCCCATCACAATCAACTGACATCTCATTTATTGACATCCAACACAACAAGTATAGACAACACGCTAGTTTGATAACCTGGAAGCAGTGCGGGTGAGGGTTGCGACATCAGTTCTGATATAATCTAAAAATGCTGATGACTTCCAACGTCCCAGAGTTTGAATGAATGAATCGCTGAGGCCCTTCTGCGCCGCCACTGTCGCCGCACCTATACGGAAGCTGTGACCACTATAACTCCTCGTGTCCATCCCAATAGACTCCAGAACCCGCTTAAGCTCCCTTCCCAGGCGATCTCGCGTCAAGAGAGTCCGATCCTCAAATTTGAAGAGGAACCCAGGCCCAGGAGGTCTACATGCCAAATAGCCAAGCATGGCGGCCACAGGACACAAAATATCACCGGTGGTACCCAAATGCAGAGTGAAACCTGCCCCGAACGGATCAGTCTTGGACGACTTCAATCTCACTTGCAGGTGGGATGGCTGATCATGAGAGTCAACTGAGATGTCCTGGACAGTAAGCTGCCTGTCACCCAAAGTCGACTGAGCAGCGTACGTAAATTCTCCAGCTCGCAAGAAACCGAAAAATCCAAGACAGAAGGCCGCCCATAACATCACCTTGTCACTACAAGGGGGTGACTGTGACCACAGACTATGAATTTGCCGTAAAATATGTGGCGTGATGGGGAGCCTCTTGGCTCTTGGCTTAACCGCACCAAGACGACGCATGCCAGTATGGACATAACTAAGACAGGGAAATGGCATTGAAGAGGGGTCGGGCCATCCATTAGTGATGTGGAGGTATCGGATTGCAGCTAAATATGATCGTACTGCTCCATATGACAGGTTCTCCACTGCCAATGAGGCTACAAAACGACACAAGGTCACCTCCGATGCTGGCAAAGGAATTAAGGTTGACTGCTGGCAGAAGGCGAGGTAACGTCTTTGCCCTGACTCGTAGACTCTTCTAGTTGACTGCGCAATACCGTGCTCAAAGAGCTGGCAAACAACGTCGTCCAGGCCTCGGAGCCCCAGTTCGGCCTTTCTACTATGAGGAGATGATGCACCTGCGGTGGAATTGGAGTCTCTGGAATCTGTGATATAATAGGGGAAACCAGATCAGCTCTGTCTCTAGATAAAGCATCTGCTACCACATTGACCACTCCGGCACATGCTCGGCGGATATTTGAAAGCCATAATATGCACCATATAGTGATATACACCTCAATAACTGGACAAGAGGGGGAGATTTCGCTGACCGCTTCTGCACACAGGCAACCACAGCTGCATTGTCAGAGTGGAAACGCACATGTTTACCCACCCAGCTAGGCCCCCATACAGCCGCTGCTACAGCAATTGGAACTAATTCCTTTGTAGAGATGTCAACTTTATCCCAGTGTGGAGGCCAACTAAACTGGAACCACCCTAGCCCCTCAGCCACAGCGCCACACCCCCATGACCCTGATGCGTCGGTATGGATGTGACAGGAAATAGGGACAGATGCAAAAACTGAGCTGCCCGACCAGTGACCCAGCAAGCACCTCCACCACAAGATATCAGCACGTGCACCCGCCGTCAAACGAATGAAATGATGTGGCTGCTTCGCCTGCTGAAGCAAGGCGAATAACGCCCTCAGAAAGGATCTGCCTGAGCGCACCACCGTTGCTGCATGGCAGAGATGACCCAAAAAAGATTCCAAATCTTTCCGGGTCGTCGACCTTCGACCAACCCAACTACGTATCATCTCCTGTAGCCTATGCAATTTGACTTCTGGAAGACGCAGCCGACCAGCGTTCGTGTCAATCTCAATTCCCAGGAATGTGATGACTCTATCGGGACCCGCCGTCTTATGTGCTGAAACTGGCACCCCCAGGTGAGCAAATGTGCTCAATGCCAATGCTCGTAGCTCCACCCCATCACCTGATACCGGGGGAACAAGAATGAGGAAATCATCCAGATAATGTGAAACCAAAGTGATACCCGCTCTGTAAAGTGCCCAGGTCATCATGTCTGCAACCGCTGAGAAAATTTTCGGAGCTGACCTTAGCCCGAACGGAAGTGCTCTGTCTATATATGTCTGTCCCTCCCACTCGATTCCAAGCCGATGATGATCGCTAGGGTGCACTGGGATCTGCCTGTACGCACTCTCCAGGTCAATCTTCACCATCAGTATGCTAGATCCCAGAGTCTGAATGCACTCAACCACGTCGTCCATATGCATGTACGAGATTGATGCGAGCTCCTCTGAAATTCCCGCATTCACACTGCTACCTCTCGGATAGGAGAGATTGACAATCAGTCTCCACTTGCCTTCCTGATGGGGCTTAGGTATGAGGCCAATGGGGCTGACGTGCACCTGTGAAACCACCTCCCTGGAGAGGGGGCCAATTAACCTACCTAGCCTCCACTCGGACTGGATATACTCAGAGACTACCCCCCGCTGGGAAGCTGCTGACGGGTGATTATGACTGGTTGACTTCACCCGGCACACCTTGCGGCACCCCAACCGAAATCCGTGACACAAACCATTCCACACGTACTGCGAAAAACGCTTGTCCGGGTGAGAGTCGAACACCGGTGCCCAATTCTGCAAGCAGAAGGGTGAGAACAAAACTTGCCACTGAGGTGCATCCTTCCGGTACTCCCCACTCTCGAAGGCCAGTAGATCCTCTACATAGATGTGACGACCCTGGTAGAGTCCCAGACCTCTAGCTGTGAACGGCGGCAGCCCAGCCAGCTCTCCGACTACTGCACCTGCATAAACCATGTCCTGACAACTGACCGCCAGTTCAACACTCAGACACCTCTACCCCACCAATTATTCTACCCGCCCCCTTAATGACAAGTAAACAATACTCTAGCTATGTCAGGTGTACAATCCCCAAATGAGACTAAGATCCTGCCATGTCTAGCCATTTAAATTAACCTATCAATGACTACGCCAAACTATATCAATATTAAATCTCCCCTTCTTTCACTGAAACGACTATTGGTCTATTAATTCATATATACATACCTATTAATACCCAAACACCTTAATTCCAAACCTACCTAACCACCCTCTATCAACCACCCAACTTGGACAATGATTATATTTGTTTGAATATATGACTATAATGTGGCAACAAATCAGAGGCAAGAATAGATAGTTATAGCGTTCGTAGGCAAACTGACACCCACTAGCGACTCGGGACAAATGGGCGAGGCTGGCCTGGAGGTGGACCCTGCGGCAACCCCTGGGTACTCTTGCTGGGGCAGTGAATCTCTGGGTGAGGTTGACAGCATACACGACACACATGCCTGAATGTGCAACCCCCTGGAAATCTGCAGCTTCCACGATTCCACGATTGACAGATCCGGTTTGAAGTCCCCAAACCTCGGCCACCAAATGATCTTGTGTCAGAGTGGTGCAGATAACTTTAATGCACACTGGTCTGCTCGATGATCCACACCCTGACAGAGAGAGCAAAAAGTACCAGCACGCCCCTGAGGCGCCTGCGCTGATGGCAGCGGGCTCACCAGCATAGTTGAAGCCAGAATAGCCGGATGCAGCTCGTTCCATCTAAGCGAGCCATCTAGCGCTGCCTGTTGACGAAACACCTTGTCGTACGTCAACCAGCTCTTGCCCCCATGACGCAGTGACTCCCTAACAATCAGCTGGGCATATACCAAGCGCTCCCTCGTGTCATCGTCGGGGCATCGTAACGCCAAGTATGCCAAGAAACAGTAAATCCAGGAGGACAGTGATGCAACTTCCCGCAGCCGTGGTTTATTAACCCCTGGGATGCCAACGAGGTGGTGAGGACCATTAAAAGTTTCCAACTCACTAAGCAGAGCTATATTATCGCCCAATAGCTCTTTCATCTCAATGTAAACTCCCGAGCGTGCCTTAGCCACCAATCTGGCAGGGAATGGCACTGATCCAGGAGACAAACATGCTCCAGTCAGAACGGATGCCGGGGGCGAGGTCGGTAGACTTGACATAGGCAGGCTGCTCCCCAACGATGATGACATCCGAGGCCCCAACATTGCCTGGCTGCTTACAGCTGGAGCTGGACGCTGAGACAACTGGCCTGAATCCGCTACTGATGTGGACCTACACTGGCTTGACACTTGGATAGGCTGTGACGTGGCACCACTTGGCGAAATGACGACTGATGCAATGGATGCCGGAGGTGGCAACCTCCCAAGCCCCCACCCGGTGTGGACCGAGCCTGCAAGCAACGAATATAAGTCAATGCCCTACTGTAGTCCTCAGAAACTCCAACTCCCAGTCACACTCAGTCAACCTCAACAGTGCTGTGCCATGCACATTTCCTCCTCTCAAACTGCCAGAAATCCAGGGACCATAATGTACTTCCCCCCTCTAAAAACCTGACCTAAAGAAGCCTACCCTTTACCCCCTCCCCCCCTAAACCCCCCTCTTCTCCTATCACCCCCTCTCATACTTCACCCCTTTACAAGATTACAAATGCATCCCACCCGGTACGGCGTCGTTAAAATTCCGCGCCGTTCATTGGCCTGGTAAGCATCGCTACAACAACGCGTCATCTGACACGCCCCTGAAATAGAGCCCGAAGCCTAGCCCTAAGCTACTCTACCACAACAGCTAACATACCTTCGCTACTTGGACGCTGAAAGTCTGCCTGGCCTCCGCTAACCGACGATGCTCCACCCGCCGTCCCAGCGCGCGACATGCTGTTGAGAGATTCCTGGCGGACCCGCTCGCCCACGGCATCCAGCAACTGTTGAAGGGATAAAGACGCAACTGAGACGTCGGCGGAACCTCCCGCTGCTTCGTTCCCAGGTGATCCACTATTCGCCAACTCTGAGACAGGGGGGCCTGCCGCTCTCCTCCTCTTTCCTCTCGTTGCCTTTCGCTTCACTTTCGGCATAGATACCTTCCCGGCCAACTCCGTATAAACACAGCACTCGAAGTAACTAAGTAACTCGAAGTAACTAAGTAACTAAGTAAGCAAACTTGGAGCACAGATTTCCCACTCTAACTCTTACTATGGCTTTAGCTCACCTCGTTGCTGGCAATCTTGCTCACGTGCCACTGTAACATGTCATCCCCGGCCGCGCCCTCCATCCTGTTCACAAGCCCGTACCTTCCGCTGCAGCGATACTTACCCGATTGCCATTCCAACGTTAACCTCATTTAAACTCATTTAAATTACAATTAACGTGCATACTCAATTGCCATTATGCAGTACCTATGATCACTGCAGATTGACAATGTATTATGCGTGTGTTTTTATCTTATGTATAATATTTTTATGTGCAATCCATAGTGATTTATTCTCTACAGATTTATGAGTGCCCGGGTAAGGCGGTGAAGGAAGGATGGAAGAGGGAGCTGTGGGCAGATGTCACACCTGACACCATGTCAGATGAAGAACAAGAACAAGATGAGAAGACATTTATGCCATTCTCCGTCATAACGCTCAGGAGCATTAAATAAGTTTATAGCTAGTAAGACGTCTACTTGGACAGCCTGCCATCAAGTTATCCAAGAGGAAACAGGCAAAGGGATTCATTGAAACAAAGACATGCTGCATGAGGATGTACAAAGTGTACTGTTAAGGATGCTATGGGAGAGAAGGACAATCAAGAAATAGATGAACAAAACAAATAACAGTTTACGAGACATTGTATGATTAGCCATTATCTTGATTAAAAAAATTTTTTTCTTGTGACTTTGGATTCGTAATATGGTGGGTGAGTATAAGTTGAATATGGTCTGCCTTATTCCGACACAGGATATAAGCTGGCTGTAAGCTTGGTATAGGATAATATAAGTTGGGTGTAAGCGTGGTATAGAAAGCTGGGTGTAAGCTTGGTGTAGGATAGTTATAAGCTTGGTGTAGGATAATATAAGCTAGGTATAAGCTTGGTATAGGATAGTTATAAGCTGTGTATAAGCTTGGTATAGGATAGTTATAAGCTTGGTATAAGCTTGGTATAAGATAGCTATAAGCTGGTATAAGCTTGGTATAGGCTATCTTATTCCACACTTATAACAAGCTTATAATAGTCAGCTTATAAGGAATCTATAAGCTGCATATAAGCAACATCTATACTGAATATAAGGTCTCCTTATACTATGTTTATACCACAAGTTTAAGAATACGAATACGCAGTAATTTGGAGAAGGGCTTCCCTGAGCAGATAAAAGCTAACTTATTCATATAAGCAATTTATTGTTCACTTAAAATGTTTAACAATGTTCTATCAAGTTTTTCAAGAATTCGATTCAGATTTGTAAATTTGAAAATTTGTATTTTCCGAGTCGAATTTCGTCAATTGCCCATTCAAAATATATGGGGACAATTGTTGTTCAAATGAAATAGCAAGGTGAAAGTGAAAATGCACAATAACTAAGTGAAATAGAATGTAAACTAAGTGAAATAACACAGATACTTAGTAAATTATCACTGTAGCAAAGTGAAATAGTAAAGGTAAGTGGCATGTATGCAACTCTAGCCTTTGTAACATACAATTCGAATAGTTTCTAGTTGCAGACTCAGATAATCTACCCGTACTAGGCGGAATTTTTTTCAATGGATTAGTTGGAGTGGTAGGTTCCAATGGAAGTTAGTAATTATGATTAAATAAAATAAACATTATGAAGCAATATGCAATACAGAATTATCAAGTCAGTGATACCATGTGTGTAGAAGCCAGTAAAGAATATATTTAGTTAACAAACATGCTTATAGTTTACATTCAGTGTTTGTGAGAACCAGATGTTTCACATATATAAACAAACAGGTACGTATTTCTAATTGTATTCTTGGAGTGTGCCTACACTTATTTTGCAACATAATGCTTGCTGGATTAGTGCTTGCAAGATGACATTCACTCCCACAAAATTGAAGAAAAAGTTTGCATGATCAGAGGCAAATCCAGTGCTAATAATAAGAAATTAGTTTATTCTCAGCTGCGCTGGAGCCAGCTCATATATAGTGTGTTGTATATATTGTTGGTTTGTTTATTTATGAGAAAAAATAGTCCAAAATTATGCAGTTCAGATGCACAAAACTGCAATAACACAGTATAATAAAACCAAGAAGTGTGTTGAGAATTAACACCCTGGTACTGCCTATCATAAACAAACATAGATCAACTTTTGTTCGTAAATATTTTCATATGAATAACTAGGAAATCTTAAGTGGTCTAAAGCTAAATTCTTACCTAGACTCATACTAGAAAGAATCTATAAAAGAATTATCAAACTATGACTCTACAGGTGCTGTACTTTTAAGGCCTATTACTATTATTGTTATTACACATTGTGGGAGGGCGCGGCGAGTCCGTAGACAGCTTAGCTCTCACGCACCTGGTACAGCGTTTAGTATCGCTGCCACCAGAGAAGGTAACTAAGATATGCAGCCTAGGCTGTACCCTAGCCAGCTAACTGGTTACACTACTAGTTACTAGACTAAGTTAATGTAATTACAACTTCTGAAGGAGGCAGCACGAGTTCGTGATATATATACGAGTGCTGACTCCTCCCAAAACAAGTACGGCAACCAATCAGAATGATACAACAATAACCAATGACCTGACATGACTAAATAGGTAAAAATCGCAAGACTGACGATATGCGCATGACAATTAGCTATGAATAATGTTTATGTTCAATCTTTATCTCTACTTCATCCATTCTTTCTTTCTCTTTCCTTTCTTTCTTCTCCTTCATGTGGGGATATGCCCACATCTCCCCCCTCCTTAAGAAGACGGGTGCCATCAGCACTGTCACAAACTGCTTCTCTGCAGCGACTCAAGTCATCAGCAACATGATTTTCAATGCCCGCACGATAAATCACATCAAAGTCGTACAACGACAATTTGAGACACCAATTCAGGATTCTCCTGTTGACCTGCTTCTTAGTCATCATTCCAGCAAGTCCCTTGTGATCTGTAACCACCGTAAATCTCCGCCCATACAAGTAATATGCAAAATGAACAACACTTTCGTAAATACCAAGTCCTTCAAGCTCCTGTGCGCTGTAGTTCCGCTGAGCTCCATGAAGCTGTTTGGAGAAGAACGCCACAGGTAGTTTTTCGTCATCACGGACCACAGACAACACTGCACCTACACCCGAACCACTTGCATCTGTGTCTAAGACAAAGACATCACTTGCACAAGGTACATGTAAACACACAAACTCTGACAACAAATTACACAAAGAATGAAATGCATCCAGCATCACACCATCCCAACTCACCCTTCCAGACATCGCCGTCGACGTGTGAGGGGTGAGGACTGAGGACCACCGATGGAAACCAGAGATGAACTTTCGATAGAATCCTACCATCCCTAAAAATGCACGCAGCTGCTTCCTTGTCTGTGGGACTGGGTGGTCCCTTATGGCTGCAACCCTCGCTGCAGGGACCGAAACCTTCCCATCACCAATCTGGTGCCCAAGGAATTCTAGAGTCCTCTTGCCAAACTGGCACTTTGCCCTCTTACATGTAAGGCCTGCCGCTCTAAGTGTACTCAACACATTCCTCAAGTGCTCTAAATGCTCCTTCCAGCTACCCGACACCACTAAGATGTCGTCTATGTATACACGGGCATACTCAACACAACCGCCCAGAACCTCCTCCATTAGTCTCTGGAACACGGACGGAGCGTTGGTCAAGCCAAACGGCATCCGCCGGTACCGGTACTTCCCAAAGGGACATATAAAGGTAGTCTTATCCCTATCCTGTTCTGCTACAACAACTTGATGGAATCCTTTTGCTAGATCTATTTTTGAGAGCACCTTCCCTGTCCCAACCTTCTCAACCATTTCCTCAAAGGAAGGGATATAATAGGGCTCCTTAACCGTAACAGAATTCAACTTTCGGTAGTCAACACAAAGACGGACGCTGCCGTCAGGCTTCCTAACTGGAACCAGAGGAGAGGCCCAACTACTCTGGCACCTCTCTATAATGCCATCTCTTTCCAAACTCTCTATCTCCTTACGGACCCTATCCCTGATACCCAAGGGGACAGAATATGGTGATTGCCGAATCGGTTCACACTCCTTGGTGTCTATCTTCATCACTACCCGATCGGTGTTTCCAGGCTTGTCCGAAAATACATCAGTAAAGTCAGTCAACACAGTGTCTAACTCCCCTTTAACAAACCCTTCACATTCACCACTTAATAAACTACTACATCCACTATCACAAACATCCTCAATCACAACATCTAACCTGTTAATCTCTGCCCTTTCCTTAAGTAGCTTAATACAATTAACATGCACCACCTTGGAGTGCTTACTCTTCCCAACCTTTCCTATCCTATAGTTTACTTCACCTACCCTCTTCATAATAATATATGGACCTTGCCACGAATCAGAAAGTTTGCACGACAAGCCAGGCACTCTATACAATACTAATTCACCTTCCTTAAATGTCCTTAACTTACACCCCCTATTCACATACTGTAACCTGCTTTCCTTTCCCTTAGCTAGCCCTAAGGCTGCACAGTCCCTAAGACCTTCAAGTCTTTCAGCCATTCTCATCACCCATTCACATACGCCTAACTTCTTACTTTCACATTCAAACAACCCATGGTATAAGGCATCAAGTGGAGTTCTTACACGAAACCCATATACCAGGTCGAAAGGACTAAAGCCAGAGTCCTTATGTGGCATTTCCCTTAAAACAAACAAAGCAAAATTAATCTGCTCAACCCAATCACCTCCCTTCTCCATGCACTTGCCTAAGATGGACTTCAAAGTGCCATGCATGCGTTCGACGCAGCCATTGGTTTCGGGGTGATAGGGAGAGGTCTTAACCTTCTCCACCCCTAACCAGGCACACAACTGGGACATTACCTTGCCACAAAACTGTGACCCCTGATCACTAAGCAGAACCTCAGGTATGGACGTCCTACTGAAGATAGACCAGAGCCCTTCTACAACTGCCTTTGCAGTGATGGACCTCAAGGGGATGGCTTCCGGCCACCTAGTGGCTAGGCAAATATAAGTTAAAATAAACCTACAGCCACCCTTCCCTTTTGGTAGTGGACCTACAAGGTCAATGGCCACCGTTTCAAATGGCTCCGACATGACCGGTCGGTCCACCACCGGGGCTCTCCTGGGTTTGCTCTTAGACCTTAACTGACAACTACTGCAACTAGCACAATACTCAAATATCTCCTTGGCCATGCTCGGCCAGATAAAGTACTTCTTAACAAGCTGGGACACCTTTTCTGCACCTAAGTGACCATTCCTATCATGCCCAATACTTAGAACCTTACTTCGCAAGCTTCTTGGTAATACAATAACTTCTCTATACTCCTCCCAATTCACATACATTTCCTTTACTAAAATACCTTTGCTCCATTTGAACCCCCTCTCCTTCCTATCAGCCAATTCACGCCACACAGCTAAACTATCATCTTCTTTCACCTCCTTAATAAGCATTTCTGTATCTGATCCTGCCTTAACTGGACCTATCTCCTCCACTAGACCACTAAGGTCATCATGCACAGACTCATCTGATAACTTATCCAAGGGAACTGCCTTACCTCTAGCAATTCCCTCACTTACTTTCGCCTGGGGCTGTTCAGCTTCAGGCAAACCTTCAGCTTCATCCGCCCCATGCCCTTCCCCCACCCTACTCAAGACTTCGGGCATGATTGAGGGGTCAGGGTGGCTACTTGTAAGATCCTCGAGTTCATGCACAACCTCCATGCACACACCCACAGGCTCCACCACATCCCACTCAATGGCACTATCCACACCACCGCTCTCACAGCGTTCGGACTCTAACTCCTTAACATGCATACTCCTAGTTAGAACATTCATATTCACTTTCTGTAACTCCTTGTGTGCCTTAATAGCCCCCCTGTAGGCCTTAGCCTCTTCATCATTCTCAAGGGATATGGGCACTAGACAGGCTACACCTTCCTCATCACTTTCATCCACAACCGTCCTCACGCACTTCTTATATCCTCCTATACTAAACTCCCCCATAAAACTTCTACACATCCTTTCTGTACCTCCATAACTTCTTACTACTACATCACTCAACCACCTAACACCTTCAGGAACTAGTGTCCTAGGAATCGATGCCATCTCTGCTCCTGAGTCAATTCGAATCTCAGATTTCACCCCACACACCAACCCTGTCACTACATTACCTTGAGCTCCCGACCCAGCCCTCCTTAAAACAGAAAGCTTAGTTGGTGGCTCATTCTTGATGGCAGACGTTCCCTTACCCTTCTGGGTACACTCGGGGCTTTTATGCCCAGACTTCCCACACGTATAGCACACAGGTACTCTTACCTCACTTGCACTAACTGACTTACCCTTTTTGCACTCAAAGGATCTATGTCCTAGCTCCCCACAACTAAAACATTTAACTGTGTACCCCCCACTATTACTATAACTTCCACCATAATTGCTCCTAGCTCCAACATTACTACTAACAACACCCCCCACAACATTCCCACGGGACTTATCTCCTTGCCCATACACATTCCCACTAGCCCTATAGCCTCTGCTACTATTCTCACTTAAACTCCCTATACTTTTAAAATAGTTCCCAGGCTGCCTTCCCGACATCCAATCCTCCAAATTCTCACGGAGGTCTCCCCAATTCTTAATCTTTTTCCCATCCATAAACATCTTCCCACTCTCAGGCAATACACGTCTTAACACTGCCAAGGCTGCAGCTACAGTACAATCCTCGACAGACTCACAATCACGAAACATACCCATTGTTGTTCTTGATAACCAATCAGCCATACTACCTGCCGTCATACCTTTAAACAACTCACTGGTAGCCCCTAGTAACGAATTACCATAAGTAATGGCTGTTTCCCCCACTGCCCTTAACAAATTGTTCTTAAGCACATCATAACTCTTATTACTATCTAGGTCCTTAGTAATTCTTTTACACAAGGTCTCGGTAAGCTTTGGGTAGAGCCTATCCCCCCAACTGTCTTCCCTAACCTCCCCCATACGCATTATCCTTTCGAATTTACTTAGGTACGCACCAAGCTCACTACCTTCCTTGTACATGCCCAGCCCTTTGAGCCTCTCATTAAGCAACTCCCTTAGCTCCCGAACCCTAGCATCCTCACGTCTTTCCCGTTGTCTTCTGTCGTTGTCATATGTCCTCCTTGATTCTTCTGTTTCTCTCCAACGCAGCTCCTCAGCTTCCCTGCTTGCCCTAATCTGTTCCTCAGCCAGCTGATGCCTCTTCTTCTCCTGCTCCAACATCTCCCTCTGCACAGCCAGCTCCTCAGCTCTGTCACGCCTATCCTGCGCATCCTTCTCCATTAGGAACTTAATCAAAGCTGAAGTTGAATCTCCTGCCTCTTCCTGTCTAGCCATACCCGCGTATGCCTCTCTTGTTCCCTCAAACTCGGCTTCACTATCACCCTCTTCCAGGCACTTCACACCGGATGATCTAATAGGGTACGGCGACCTCTTCTCTGTCACTGTCTTCTGGTGTGGACGATAGGACTCCTTTCCAGCTATTCCCGGATTCCTCCTGCTCCCCTTTGTCCCCCCCTCACCAGCCGCAGGCTCAGTCATGGAAGGCAAAGCCAAAACTAGCCCTCTGCTAGATGCCTGTGGAATTAAAAATAAAGACAATGAATAAGGCGGTACAGGTAATTAAAACACAATACAAAGCCACACAGTTCCACAACAAAGTGCACAAACACTTAAGTCCAATTGAACACAAAGCCAAATATGGCACAACACCAATTAGAACTATAGATGACAAAATAGACGGTTACAACTTAGAAAAATTTACAACACAAAAACGCCACAATACACTTAGCCACAGACACAAGCAGACAGTCGGCCCAGCACCAATCCAGGTCCCCTCTGCCAATACTCCTCCTGCGCACTTCCTCCCCCAATTCACTCCACAGTAGCCCGCGTCGCACACGTTCCACTGAAATGTCTCTCACAGCCGTAGCTAGATAGACGTGTTGCTCCCTCTGCCAAGGCAAGGTTGCGTGTAATGGTCCCACTACCGTAGTATGGTTCCGCGATAGGGTTGCTTCCACCACCGAAGTGAGGTTGCTTGTCACAAGTCTAACGACCGTGGGTAATTGGTTCTCGTTGTTCGGGCCCTGGAACTTTAGTCGGGACGTCTCCCTCAGAAGCCAGGTAATCCTCTCGTGTCCAAGGTCAGCAAGAGGATCCCACCGCTGCCACCATATGTGGGAGGGCGCGGCGAGTCCGTAGACAGCTTAGCTCTCACGCACCTGGTACAGCGTTTAGTATCGCTGCCACCAGAGAAGGTAACTAAGATATGCAGCCTAGGCTGTACCCTAGCCAGCTAACTGGTTACACTACTAGTTACTAGACTAAGTTAATGTAATTACAACTTCTGAAGGAGGCAGCACGAGTTCGTGATATATATACGAGTGCTGACTCCTCCCAAAACAAGTACGGCAACCAATCAGAATGATACAACAATAACCAATGACCTGACATGACTAAATAGGTAAAAATCGCAAGACTGACGATATGCGCATGACAATTAGCTATGAATAATGTTTATGTTCAATCTTTATCTCTACTTCATCCATTCTTTCTTTCTCTTTCCTTTCTTTCTTCTCCTTCATGTGGGGATATGCCCACACACATCTGTGTAACTACCGTGGTATGGCTATGATCGTATCATCTACACTGATGCCGCTGGCCCAATCTAGGATTTCTAACTGTGTCAATACTCTATTAAGATTAGGCTCAGTCATACATGTGTTTGTTGTATATTACAGTTGAACTTAAAATTACAGCTTCAAATTAATCTCTCAAAGCTAAAGCAATTGCAATACCGTTAGCAGAAAAAATAACATACTAAAACGTAAATATTAAAAATATTATTAATTCCCTTGAGTTGTGAGAAATTATATGTGTATACCCCTGTTATGGCTCTAATTAAATATAATATGCATACATTTATACACAGGAATGAATTTCATGAAATCTCACATTGATTGTACTAGTACTTACTTGACACTAACAAAATTGTGGCTCTTCTATCTTCTCCTGTAACACCGTCTGGAACATTACATGTGTATATTCCTGGTCGTCCTGCTGTTTTACCAGACTCTACAGTCAGACGTACTTCCTGAAAATACCCCCTCCTGCTGAAATTGAATGCCTCATAGGGACGAGGAACTGTAGTATAATCAGGATATAGCCATTCTCCAACACGCCCTCCATATGGAACAGGATTAGTATCATTATCGTGTCGTCTACAGCAACCAATGTTGACATTAGTAGTGATACATCTCAATGTAGATCCAGCACCACGGCCTTCTGATTCACTCCCAATGTCACTGAGAAGAACAGATGCTCCAGGAAGATAAACTTCATCATTTAATATGAAATATAAACCAGTCGATGGAGCTGAATATTAGGGATATTCAAATTATGAGATAATAAATGTAGCCATTATGTATTAAAAAAATATTATAGAGTTTAACCTGCTATTTTGTTCACATTGTTTCCCTTGACTGCTAAAGTGCTCATGACTTTTTTCTTACTTTTGTGTAGTACATTGCTGTAATGTATACTATAGAATGTTATCAAGGAAGTTGGTGATGAAACTGGCAGCAACTTATTTCCACTCTTGGCTACGACCTTATGCAAACTCTTGTTTTAAATAATATGTAGACGATAACAAATCATTTGCTCTTAATGTTTTTATTAATTATCTTGTGGTTGAAATGGTTATTTACTTGTTCTACAATTATTAGAGTTTAAGAATGAAATTTTCTTACATAATTAACTATAGACTTGCATGCTTCAACACAATTTACTAGCAAGTATTAACACGATATTTTAAATTATAGATGTGTATTTATTAGCTGAAAATTAAACTCATTTATAAATTAATTCACTTTCATATATTCATGTTTCTCTTAAATGAGAAACAAGCTAAGCAGAACAGAGCTTAACAAGAGCTACTGTCCTTTCCAGAGAATATCATGTATTATAATGACTGAATAACTTTCTATTACAATGTTTTGTTGGTTGAACACTATATGGGACTTCTATAAAACTACTGGTGAGAGGCCGTAAAGCCTACTTTCTCTTAAACTGATGTGCAATATAGTTCAAGTCAGCTAATCGATAGGTTTGACTTCACTAAGCACAACACTAGACAATTTACTTGGGACTCATAAAACTCAATGTGTGAAACTGTGGAACTAAAAAGTCGCTTTCTAATTGTTTGTTAACTTTAATAACATCATTTCTTTCGTGTTAGTAATACTGATTTTACTGTAGGACATCTTAATATAAAAATTATTGTTTTTTATAAGTAAAAATGCTCAAATGTAACAAACAAAGAGAGTTAGATAAGAAAGATACTATATAATTCTGTTAAACTATACCATTTATACTCTTTGTGCTATCATTTTTCTTGGCTCTCCTACATGAATTATTTTGAATGGTATCACTGATATAGCTTTTTATGCTACAATCAAATCCATAAATATGTCTACACCTACAATTTGTACTGTTTGTACATTCCTAATAGTGTCACAATACTTGCATGTTCATACATTATTGAAAAGTAAACTCAGAATTTAGCGTAATTGAGTGACCTGTCCAACATAGTTAAACTGATATGAATCCAAGCAATGTAAAGCACTAGGATTTACTCCCTGAATATCATCCAAAATAATAATGGCTCACAGTTTTTACTCTTTTTCCTAAAGCTTTTAGTGCTTAAAAATTAAAAAACATATATTTTTTAACAATTATTACCAATTGACTTAACAAAGTGGACAGGACTTCTCTGGCCTCAGTGTTCCCCCACACAGACACCAATAATTTACTTTCATTTTTGTGCTGCGAAGCTTCTTAGTTAAACCGCTACCCACAATTCTTCAACTTACTTTGCCCTTTTACTTGATCCAAATAGAATAGATTAGCAGCAAAGAAGGTGACCATCAATACGCCAGCCATCTTACTCTCCTCGTCGCCACAGTTTAATACAATTTCCGTTACATTTCCTTTAAGTAATGACCGCGTTCGATAAAAATAATGATTGGTACGGTATTCCGTGGCAGACAGTTAATCTTCTCGTGAAACTTTGAAAGTTTTCCACTTTATTCGTGATACTAGAAGAACAGGATTATGGGCACCAGGCAATCCAGTTTATTGATTCGCTAAGTAACTAATTTCCTAACAGACATCAAATGTGCTAAGTGTAACTTAATCTGCCAGTTAGCTGACATACTCAACGACACCAGAGAATCAAACATTGAGTAGAGAACCCTGTACATGGGAATACTTATGTGTATGTTTTTTTTATTGTTCACAGGTACCCCAGCAATGTAAATAACTTACTTCTACTTCATAATGATCATCATTTATATTATTATTCATTGATGTAAGAACAGGCGGGTTCCAATAAGATAAACCCTGTAGTGTTTCAAAGACTCAACAATGACTGGGCACTCCAGCTCAGTGGCAGAATATTTCTCTTCACGAAGCTTAGTCTGCCCGCTAAAGTAGGGCACCGGTAAGTCTGCACCATCCCTACAAACAAATAATACACCACCCACCCACCACACCCTGGAGGAGGCATGACATGCCAATCATCAATGTTCGGAATAATAAGAGACGAGTGATTAGCAATAAGAGAGAGAATGTGATTAAAATCTTGATATCACAAGAGAAGGACAATGAATTAATATTGTTTGGTGAAGATTCAGAAGTTGCAGCTGATAATAATTTTGTATGAGTAGAGGTAGATGGTAAGAATGCAGGATAAAATGAAACCACTTCCAAAAATGACCTAAGCTGTTTAAGAGGTACAGGTTTATTGTAAGCTGACAGTGATTGTGTGTGTGCATGTGGAAATTTGCACTAACCACCATGCAAAGAAACTCATACACATTTGGTGGTTTTAATGGTGAGTCAAACTGATTTTATCAAACTCAAAACTGAATGAACCATCAGATATTGTGACCATGTTTGGGAAATTACATCATCAATATATGTGTAGAACAATAAGCCACGGATAGGCATTGGGATGTCAGGGATTAAAATTGAGCTTGGCATTTTTAAAATTGAAGGGTAAGATAGCGAAATTTACTGTTGTTGTTGTGTTTACTAGTCTGTGCTCTAAACATAGCATGCAAAGTCTTGTATTACTTACCCTTTATTACCCTTCCTATTACTAGTAACCAGTGTCTTGCTCTTAGACCCTTTACCAATCAAATTGGATGACTAATTTTGAATTTAACTTGAAGTGTGTCACAATGTTGCATTACAGACACAAATTACAGACTATAATTATTATCAGAGCAATTCATTCAAAATGTTATGATTGCATGTGTTTTGTATTGTAGATTTTTCTCTTGTGTTTGTATTATTATCACATTGAACTCAATCTCATACCAAACATTAAACGGTCAAATAGTAGTTGCATTATTTTGTATTCACAATTAGCATTGTATAAAGTTAGAATAACTACAGTTTTTTGCATTTTGTGTGTTATAAAGTGTTCACATTGTTTGTTTACTTAATGCAATTTGTAGAAAATTATAGAATTTCTAAACAATATAATTCAGTGTATATTATAAAAACAAACAATTTTCATTTCTACCCATAACATTTATAAACCCCATATTTACAAATAAAAAAACAGCCTTAAAACTAATTATTATATATTGTATTATTTATTACAAATTTTAAATCAAATAAGCATTTAAAATTTACGTATCAAAGCCTTAAATTTATGAAATACTCATAATTATGGTATAGTAGATGCTTATTTGTAAAGTTAGGTACTATAATATCCTATTCCATGAGCTATTTATAGGTACTCATTAGTGTCAAAAAAATATTGAAATTTACTATTTAAAAGGCTTAGTTGTACTTATATTATATTGTTTATCTGTTCCTTTGTGCAGCTCATACCTTTTCTTTGCTCGTTTTTATTATATGATGGTGAATGAAACTATTTACACATTAATAGGTCATATTATAATTTATAGTAATTTATGGAATAGATGACTAATATTAGTCCAGATTTAAGGCAAACTGGGCTATGAACACAGATTAGCTAGTCCCATTTTCATCAGTAGTCAAAGGAAATCTTTTTTATGGCTATACTCTTTATATTTTCTTTTTATCTTAAGATAATTAGCATATTTGGAAAAAAAAATTTTCATTTTATGTATTATGCACGATATACTACTAGTAAAATAATATTGCATAATACATCACAATGTTTTCTAAAAGTGAAACACAAAAATATAAAATAGCAGCAGTAACTACAATAACGTGACTTATGCACTAACTTGACACTAAATATATTATTTTAGTTCAGGCAGTGTACCAAAGGTATTTTCAAATCTGACTACAGAAGGTTTTTTTTAGTTTTGCCTTTTCTTTCCTCTATTGAATTAAAAAACCTTCTGTAGTCTGATTTGAAAATACCTTGGTACACTGCCTGAGTGTAAAGTTAGGGCATAAGTCATGTTATTATTTTATTTGGTAACTTGAACACTTGCACACATGCATATTTGCTATATTATTATGATTTGATATAATTTGATCAATCTTTTTAATAGCCAGCTTCAGAATTGTTTAACATAAACTGTTAGTATGTTTGAACACATCAAGCAAACAAATTTCAATTGTGTCATAGACTGGTGCGATATTAAATATATTCTGCAATAAAGTTAAGCACTTAATTTGGTTAAACAAACAATACAAATTTTGATTTTTTATTCTTTTTCGATGTTTTGTATATCAACTTAACAAAAGTAGGTGACTTTTTAATTATTTCTAAGATAAAAACAACAATAACATTGTATCCTTGTTCTTGTAAATACCTTATAATATATTCAGGAACTAAGTTTATCATTTAAGATAATTATCTAGAAAATCTGGAGCATCCTGTCGCCACATATGTAAATACTACTCTAAGTAGGACACACAATGTGCAAAACTAATCCACAATGATTAAAAAAACAATAAAAATATCACGTATTTAACATGTAAGGCTAAATTGAGTCATTGGAAGTTACAGTATGTTCTGCTTGAAAGACCTCTCGAATATATCCAGTAATATCCTGATTTAGCTTTCGAACGAATATTTTATATGTCAGTACAGGAATTAGCCGAATTATTAAATAGCTGACCAATGGGCTGAAATCCAAATCTGTTGGTTAATAAATTCACAATTTTTTTTGTGACTTCCTCTATATTAATTGAGCTGTAGCAAATTTTAAGTTCTAGAAAATTATTGATGTCATCATCTAAGTGCATACAAGGTGTACTAAAGCATAATATTGAAGGTATATTATTATTTAATATACATCATTCAATAATTTTTTACATATACTATTTAATTAGAATTGATAATAGATTTTTAATTGATATAATATTTGATAGCTAAACACAAAAACATACAATTACATACCTATTATAATACATAAAAATAATGACAAAGTTTACATTCCCTTTTTTCCACGTCAAATGAATTGTTGTTTTTAAAGAATAGTAGTGCCAAAACTGTGTCTTGGAAAACTGTATTAGGATTTGTCACAAATAGATAGGAGTGTGGCACGAGAAAAGGACAAACTATGTATACAAAAGACTTACAAAATAGTTATAGTAGTTGGCTAAAGGTAGATAATTTTTAAACTGGCTAATACTATAATACTGGACAAAATTAAGCATGATAGAGTAAATTGTTCCATTGGAGAAAGTATTCTTAGGGCACTAACTATAAAAAGTTTTGTGTTTTTTTTTAAGTTAAAACTCACGTATGACGGTAATAGTGTATGTAGAACTTTGTATATTGACATCATTATTTTGTCAAATATGTGGATGAGGCATGAAATCGACATCTGTACGTTACATTATTCTCAGATTCTTGTAAGCGACTAAGATTAGTACTCTATCAGTCTTGATAGTGTGATTCCATTTATTGTCCATTGATATGAGACAGATATTAATTCTAAAGTGTTTGGAGAATCATTCTACAGTTATTATCAGTCCTACATTGAATGACATTCTTTAGTTAATTATTATGATTTATTAGTACAACATACTTATAACTGTGAGAGAAATACTAACACTTTGACTGGATCTAAAAATGGAGGCCTGACATGTGTAAATTCCAGTATCAGATTCCCTGACTCTTCCGATTACAGTATTAGAGTTACGTTGACCTGTGAGTAGTCCAATGGTACCAGATGCAGCAGTTGTGGTCCACATAAACATTAGAGTTAGATGTCCAGAGACAGTGGCAGAGCAAGTGATGAAGGCAGTAAAACCAGCAGGAACAGATGAAATAGTTCAAACATTTTGTTTAAACTATAAATTTAATTTCACATTTTTATTAAATCTTACTTATATACAAATCTTTCTTTTTAACAAGTAAACACAGGAAAATACTTATCATTATAAGCATGAAGATAACCTAATGATCAGTACAAAAGTGTCAATTTGATTACCATAATAATGTAATCAGTGTATTGATCACCATTATTGTGTCATTAACTTGCAATGTTATTTTTATAAGTTTACTGAATATTTTATAAGTTTACTGAATATACAAATGTACAGTTTTTAGGAGATACATTTTTTTCAAACTTAACTTACTGGATGAAATTTCCAAGGATACTGAGATAATTTTACTCAAACTTCTCAAATCTACTCTGCAGGTGTAATATCCACTATATTCAGTAGTCAGAGATGTAATTGTATGTGTAAGAGAGGTATCTGTTGTTGTATGACTCAATTCCTTAATTTGCACATGGCTGTACTCTTAAACCCATTTACTGCATATGAAGTATAAAGATAATATAGTTCTTTAATGAAAATTAGACATTTATGTAATTGAAAAAAAAATTGTGCTATTTTTTTGGTTTCATATTATTCATTATGCTTTTGTAAGATAAATTATTTTGTATCAATATTTTAATAATTATAATTAGGCATAATGTATTAAACACTCAAAACTTTTCTTTGGTCATTATTTAATACATTTTATGATAATTATAGAAGAATAAAACCAGAACTCATATTATTAGACAATTTTATAGTAGCTGTTTATTTTATGAAACAATCACCAACATATTGAAAAGTTTTAAAAATCATTAAAAAATGTATTTAAAGCTATATTTGAACAGTTTCATAATCTCCTGGTTGAAATTCATCATCTTGGCTTGTAGTGATTTCATCATATGCTGCACAATTTGTCATCACTATATCTTCTAATTTTGAAGCAGCACAGTTATCAGTATCATGAACTTCTTCGTAACAGTGATCTTTCTCTTTTACCCTTTCTTTTGTATTAACTCTTTTTGAACTATTTTATGCGAATAAAATTGTTTAATACACATTTAAAAATATTCTCAATATAAACATGAGACTTAGACAGTTAATAATCGCAAAAAAAAAATTATATTTTCTACTGCAAATTTAAGTATTGTTTAGACAAGGTGAATAATTAATAATCTCAAACAAATTGTGTTCAGAATTCACTTGAATTATTACCAATAATAATAGATCATTACATATAAATTGCATAAGTAATTTCAATGTTTTTTTGTCTGACATGTATAAAAAATTACAGTTATTTCCACATCATTACAGTTTATTAGTAATTTCAGTAGACAAATGCCAGTTTCAGTTAAAATCTTCAGAAATATGCCATAATGAACGGCTACACATGATATTTAATAGTTTCTCTCAGTGGCTATTTTCTTGACTTTGTCATGCCAACTAAACCCTGTCTTCAATTCACAGATAGTATCATCACTGACTAATGGTTGACACTGCTTATTAATTTATAAACAGCTAAGAACTAAGAGTGCTAAACTACTTGAGGTATCTCTTGTATAAACCAGAAACAGCTAAGAACTAAGAATGCTAAACTACTACTTGGGGTACGACTACAACATTGTATTACTCTAAATATTTAAAATAATATGCCATAATAATACGGCACTCTTATACAATTCATATAATATAGCTACATAAAATTGGAAGTTTTAGTGAGTAAAAAAATTCAAAAAGTTTGATATGAACATTAATTAGCATACTTACACTATAAGACGTATTATTATTGCTGCCATCACCAGAATTATAATTACAGAACCCAAGAGAGTAAAAAGTATAACCAAAGAAAGAGTAAGTGAGCTTTTATTGTCACCATTTGTAGACTGAGTTAGCTGAATGGACAAAATTACAAATCCAGCCTCAATGGTGAACTGCAACTTGCCATCCTGTAATATTTTAAGCAAAGAATCAGAAGGAAAGGCAATGTTGTTTCCAAAACCATCTCTTTGGGTTGGATCCAGGACTACAATTGTGAATGAAGTGGTTTTTATACCTCCCAAAATTGATGTTTTTGGAGACTTTATTATTTTTACATCACTTGCATCAAATTTCCCGCAATATGAGAAGAATTCAGCACAATTGCTACAGTTAAATTTTGAGAAAACTTTGTTAGATTGTATACCTGACTTACCAGATTATTAATTAGTTAACAGCTTTCAATAAATTATGTTTGTTAATTTTACTTACATAGCCATTTTACATTCCAGGCAATTGTAACGACAGTAATCATTGAGAATTTTAGCAGTTGAAGTCTGAACAAACGCAATTAACACTGAGGACTGGAAAAATTATATTAATAACATGAGAAAAACCAAAAAAAAAACTAACTCCGAGTGACTAACCTCTACCGTGTCATGTGCCACGAGCACAGTTACAGAATGTCCCAATGTAGAAAAGTCAGAATTGTCTATTTCATTTTGAGGGATTTCTGTAATGGGCCCACAGAAAAATTCTGCACGCAGATATTTTCACCAGCGTTGGTATCTGTAGCGGTGATAACATATTCTACTAGTAGTGTCAATTCCCTTTTCTTCAGCTCATTTGCGGGAACCATCACCACAACTTCTGTATTGTTTTGCCTGGAAATATTTACTGAGCTAAGCTCGGGTGAAGATGAAATGTTCGATCCAATAGAAAACTCGTCACCATCTGGATCGCTGATTGTAAGATTGAATGTTGTAAGGTGTAGTTCTGTAACCCTTATAAGAGACAGGAGAGCATCAATTTTTGTAGTACTATTAATCGAGCATCCGTATATAACGGGTGGGGAGTTGCCCGTTAAGTCAAATAGATGACCTGAACCAGAAGCTGACTGTGAATGCACTCCTATTAAAGAAGTGTTCATGACATATCTTACGACAAAAGATGGTAAAACTAACCTGCTCCAGAGAGTATACTAAGTACTAATAGAAGTGAAGTCATAATTCGAAAGAAAAAGTTTGTTATCACTCCCACCAATGCTGTTTTTTTTTAGAAAACGTAGCTAAGTATATTCATACCATACATTGTTGTTGAGTTCACACAAAGTGTAACAAAAATCATTGGCTGAAAGTAAAGTCATGATATAATTCTAACAATAATCATCAGACATAGCCATGAAATCATCTGTAAAGATCAGCTTGGCAACTTGGACTCTGCAAGTTCCTCTAATCTTTTAGAGCCAGAAGCAATAAGCAGAGTTATTTGCATGGTAATGGACTACAATCGTCAAGAATCTTTATGTGCATTGGGAAGAGCACAACCAGATGGTGAAGTTCAAATGTGCATTGACATAGGCGTTTGATAGCTACAACAACCCAATATTATGTATACCAATAGTTAGTGACATTCTTGAATGAGCAGAGAAGACTAAGGTTTATGTCATTGTCAAAGGGTTCTACCAACTGACATTGGACTATGGTTCAAAAGACATGAACACACTGGGGTCCTCATTTGGTTGGTTTAGCTTTTATAAAATGCCATTCAGATGAAAATGCCATCCAGCTGTTTTTAAGGATTGCATTCAGAATTCTCAGAGACTGTACTCAAAATATCTCTAATTACATTCTCAATATAAATTATAATATTTTCTGAGAGTTTTGCCAGATATTCATTTCTTGTTGATGAATTTTTAGGTACATTGAGAAGAGCAGGTCATTCAGCCAAGCCCTTGAAGTTCAGATGGGACAATGTAAAAAATGGAATATCTTAGTCATCTCATCAGTGCGGGTATACTTTCTGAGATCAACAGATGAGCCAGTAGGTACAATAATAACAGATATTATAGGTTCTACATTGGAAAACATTGCTTGGTTTATTATAATAATTTAATAGTATAACATACTTGTAACTGTGAGAAAAACACTAAAACTTTGACTGGACCTAAAAATGGAAGCCTGACTTGTGTAAGTTCCAGTATCGGATTCCCTGACTCTTCCCATTACAGTATTAGAGTTCTGTTGACCAGTGAGTAGTCCAGTGGTACCAGCTGCTGCATTTGTAGTCCACTTAAACAATGGAGTTAGACTTCCAGACACAGTAGCAGAGAAAGTGAAGGTGACAGTAGAACCAGCAGAGACGAATGGGGTATTACCAGTAATGGAAACTATAAAATAAAGTTATTAAAATAAAGTTATTAAAACATTTTAGCTTAATGAATAAAACATTTTTTTTACAGGATACTTAAGCTGATTGTTCATACATCTGTTGAATTTAAATAAATCTAATTCACAATTTCAATTCAGAACTAAATTATCCTCGGGATATACTTTTAACAAGAGAATACATGAAACTACTTATAGTAAAATTGTTGTTACAAAATTGTCAGTTTGATTGACATACCATTTTAGGCTTTTTAATAGTCACTATATTAATGTTGCTGTGATAATTGTGCTCAAACTGCCCACATCTGCTCAGCAGGTGTAGTTTCTATTATCTCAAGTAGTCACAGATATAATATTATGTAAGAGAAATTATCTGTTGATGTATAGCTCAATTCTTGACCATTTTTTAACCAGGTAATTCTCGAGACAGTATCTGCTGATGATACTGAAGGTGTTCATGTAAAGGTGTACATTTCACTTGGGGTAGCAGTTCCAGTTGTACTTATAACAATATTGAGAGTAGTGGATACTAAAGACCAGTATAATTGGTACTAAATATGAAGAGGTCAATGAAGGCAAAAATGGAAACCCTTTACCACATGCATATGAGGAAGTAATTATGAGTGAGTGTACCGCATATGGAGAAAGCAAAATGCTTTCGAAACCAAAAATAAAATAAAAAGTATACTGATATTATCTTTATGGTTCTATACAAGAAGTGTAACTATAATAAACATATAATGATTATTTCGTGTATTGCCGTTGATATAACTTTATTGTCTTGTATTTTCAATTTTTATCGTATTTTTTGTTAAAGCAAATAGAGTTTACATTATTATAATTCATGATTTAGTAAAATTAATGTATAAGAGAATAGAATAATTAAAAAGTAAAGCAATTATAGTATTTAAAATGATAATAATAAAAAGTAATAAAACAATAGCAAAAACAATGACAGTAGTAGTAATAATAATAATAATAATTGTAAAATTAATAATGATAATAATAATAATAATGATTAATTTCGCTTTTAGCTAGTTCGCAATACGCAATTAAATCATATTATTGTTAGTAGCATAACTTGTAGCACATCCATCTTCTTTATCATTTATACAGAAGTCAACAACAAAATTACATGATACATAAAGGCAGTGTACCTAAGTCTGAATAAAAACTAAAACAAAAACATTGTAGCTCTCCAAAGAGACAACTGGACAAAAACAGTCTGATGACACTTAATTACATTTCTGTCAAGATTGTTCACTAGTATAAATTGTTAATACTGAATTCAAAGGTTAATTTAGCCCAGAGTCTTTAGCACTGGTGGTTAAACTAAAGCTGGAGTCTGTGGTTCGATATCTAGTAGTAGCCATAAGTAGTAAATTACATAATCTCTTCTATCAGCTAATTGTCCGGATTTTGATAAGACATCCCTTCATATTTTATTGAATAATTATATATCCTAATCTGTTACAAGACAAACCAGTCATTTGCGTTCCGCATATTGATGTGGTCCTGGGGAGTGATATAGTGTTATTATCTTCTTACTAAATTCCACAGACTGTTTGTAAGTGAGTAGAAGAATAATTGTAGTGCTAAATAGATGAAGGCATTATTGGAAAGAGTTAGAGTAGCTGGTCTAGCCCACTATAGTCTGTCACACAATCAATTAGTAAAGTTCAGCTGTGCATTGACTAAGCTTTGATTGTAACAACACCCATAATGCACCATGTTATATAATATACCAACAGTGAAATACTTGAACGAGCAGAAAAGACTAAGGTTATGTCATTATGAAAGGGTTCTATCAACTGGCATTAAACTATGATTCAAAGGGCATGATCGGACTGGAGTCCTCGTTTTGTTGGTTTCATTTTATAAAAAGCGATCCAGTTGAAGTAAAGTCCAGCAGTTTTTCAGGATTGCATTGAGAGAGTTCTCAGAGACTGCACTTAAAATACCTCTAATTACATTGATGATATCTGAGAATTTTGCCAGACATTTATATCTTATTGATGAATTTGTATGTACATTGAGAAGAGCAGATCATTCATTCAAGCACTTAAAGTTCAGACTAAGTGCTAGCTGCGAGCCACTACTGTGGTGGCATCATACTATTTATCGGAGCTGGAGTTGTTACCCAACAGTCACACTCCCTCTTTGTCCTCCCACATATCCCCCCAATGTGACATTATATTAAATATATATAAACTAGGAAAACAGCTCATGATACAAATGACAACAGAAACTAAAATATCAATTATATGATGAAGTATTGAACTTTTATTACAAGATGTTGCAAGTAAACTGACTTCATTTGTAGCTACAGTATTGTCTGCTAGGAAATCCTCTTGAAGATATATCCAGTAATAATTCTGATTTCATTCCCGAGTGAATGGTTTTCAGTTCACTACATGAATTGGCTGCATAATACGGCAGCTGACCAATGGGTTGAAAATATTTTTCAATGAACAATGACTTAAATGATAACTAAAAAAGTAATGTTTACCTTTAAAGATTATGATGTACTTTTAAAAGTTATGGATAGGTTATGATATGCAATCTCAGAAAATTATAGTATTATGACGTTCATACACTTTTCAGTGAATTTAATTTAAAATTGAATACCTTAAATGAGTTATGGATAGGTGTGATATGTAATCTCAGTATTATATGACATTCATAATACTTTCAGTGAATTCAATTTAAATTGAATACCTTAAATGAGTGAAGAGATGTATTCATGTATACATACGATGAAATATTACTCTGTGTTTTAAAGTGTAATATGTATTTTTTACATAAAATTGTCATTTCCTACTATGCTTACCACTTAATACATTGATTATTGTGATGCTGCCAGTATTTTCTCTTCCATTTTCATAAGGTACTCTGCATGTATACACTCCTAATGGTCCAATAGGATATCCTATACTTCCTAAATATATGTGCTGAGCATGTACTATCCTGTAAAATATGTTAGTGACTTGTCCTATATACTGTATTTAAATTGTGTCTGTAAGTGCATCATCACTATTTATGATTTGGGTTTAGGCTGAAGTCGAACATTAGATTAGAAATTAGATAATAGGATTATTATTTACACATTGATGTAAAAATGTGTAAAATGAGATGTATTGAATATTTATTAAGAAGAGTAATCTCATACATAAGTCTATGCACATTCTTATAAGCGTGTCACGTTGTTAGGTATTTCACAACAGAATTCTACAGTAGGTGGATCAGTGGCAGAACTTCTGAGACTGAGATAAATCATTTGATTGTCATCTCTACTTCTGAAATAGTCTATTCCACTATTAGCACGATTTCCTATTGTTGTTCCATTGTTATAAGTTCAGTGACCAAATCTATTAGGTAATGCTCCGATAAGGTCTCCTGTCTGTAACTGTATTATACATTAAAATCTTGAATATAGATTCAAATTCCAATGTTGAGTTGTTTTTCAAAAGGAAACATCAAACAAAAGGTAGACTATTTTTTGTCCTGTTATTGAGCCTCTCAGATGAGCTAATGCCTAAAGTGAGTTGGCAAGAAAATAATTTTAACATTTTTTTGAACGGAAAGTTGCATATGCCTGAGTTTACAATAGTGGAAAATTTACAAGAGATTGTACTCTAAAACAGGAGGAAGTGTGATATTTCAGAGAAATTTATGTGAACACTACAAGTCACTAGCCTAGTATTCCATTACTTATATGTGTAATCTATGAGCAAATAAAATTGCTAGAGGAGAGTTTCTGGGTTGTGCAATCATCTGACATACATGTAAGTTAGTTTGTCTATCTGCTCTTACCACAAATGTTGTGAAGTCAGTCCTAGTTATAATACCTTGAATTAGTTGCAGCATTTTGCATAATTATAGTTTATTAGAAATAATATTATTCAATGGTTATGCGCTGTTTTAGCTACTGCTTAACTATTATAATTATTGCATTGCGAAACTGTATTACTAATTAATATTAGTTCAACGTTAATTACAATTATTTCACATTTCGGTCAGCTTGTCATGGAGCTATTGCTGTACCATATAACCATTATTGATTGGCAACAGTTTAATAGTTCAATCCTATATATTATAGAGAGGACTGTATTTTCATAATTCATAACACTGGAGGCATTAGTGGGGAAAAGTCGGCAGACAGAATTTTCTAGACCTTTTTGACCAGTTGAACCAAATATGCTGTCTGCCAAACATATAAATTATTAGTAAAAATGGTATTGAGGTGTTTATAATGAAGTAGTTATATTCTGCCATATAAAAAAGCAATGATGTTTTCTGTGAAATGTGGCACCAAATGAAGCATGTGCTGTTACGTGTTATTTGTTACCAAAACTGTTGGATTCTTCAAGGCATAATGCCTCATATAATGTTCAAAATGGAAAGAAATTTATGTGTCAAGTTGCTTTAGTCTCACTGTTTTGACATGTTGAATCCAAACATATTTTTTTTAATTCGAATAAGTGGCCTAAAAACTTGAAAGATAAATTTAATAAAATAAATAAAACATGCATTATAGTGCCTATTGCCATTGACTTACGGAGTGCTTAACATGGCAATAAAAAAAGATTATGACATATAGATATTCGTTCCACTATGTGTGCTACCTCTGGTACAGTTAAAATTGAATTTTTGTTTACATTTACAAAATAAACTTTTGCATCCAGTCTTGCACTTACATGCAATAACTTACAGTGTATTTAAAAGTGACTATGGAGTTTTATGCTTTAACATTTAACTGTCAAAAAAGAAAGTGACGTAAGTCTTCTTTATTTCAGAAAATACAGAGAAATTGCTACAGTCATGATAATGGCACATCTACATTCTCAATTACATTCCTAATGGGTCTAAAGCAGTGTTCTCTCTAGGATTTGCAATCCAAGTGGTGCAAAAAAATCTGCATACATTGTTGCATGCCCATTATGGGGATATGCGTGGGCATAAATATTGTGGTGGTGCATGTGTTAGTGAAAAAGAAGAGAAATAACTACAACAACAACAATAAACCAATGGTGCATCATGCAAACCAATGGTGCATCATGCAAACCAATGGTGCATCATGCAAACCAATGGTGCATCATGCAAACCAATGGTGCATCATGCAAACCAATGCATCATCATGTAAACCAATGGTGCATCATGCAAACCAATGCATCGTCATGTAAACCAAGTGGTACATAGTGCAAGTATACAAGTGTCCAAGTGATGCAGCACCACTCAAAATATTCCTAGAGAGAACACTGGGTCTAAGTGCCTTGAGAGCTCCTTGTTCCAGTAGCATTGATAGAAATTTGATAATATTGATCAAACACAACATCAACTCAAACGAATTCAGTCCCTACCTTTAGCATTTTGGCTTGGCTTACCAATCAGGGGTGATGGAAGTAGCTTCAAAGTGGTGGTACACCAATTTGCTCTCACGAAAACCATTTTCTTGAAAAAATAAAGTTTAGCACTGACTGAGCTTAATAATAGTTTGTAATCAGATTCCGTCATAGCTTAAAAGTGACTTAATTCAATTAAATTGTTCTAAATAATTTTCTTTTCTTCAGTTAGCAATGCATCTGTTCAATGTTGTCTGCTTTGGTTTTGTGAATACGCACCAACATGGTTGGACCATCACTTCTTTCTTCTTCAAGAACCTGAAGACAACTGATTTGCCAGCTATAATTACTAACTGACTTCTGCAGTTGGTACTGGTGATTGTGATAGCATGTATCTTCATAGTTTGGCAAATTGTGTTGAATTCAAGCACTACTGTCAATAGCTGACATAGTGCTTGTCCATCAATAATTGGAGTGGAAATGTGCATGCCCAGTTCAGAGATTGCCATGGATCTCAGGTATGTTGATGCCACTTCCAGCCTCTTAAGCAGTTCAAAGCATTTGTGTCTATCTCTCTGCTCTATTAAGTTTTCTTTCTCTTATTTTAGTTTTGAATTTTCTATCAGATTCACACAGCGATACAAATGCCATGGACTTATATTTATGGAGGGGATCACTACCTTATAGAAGAAGATTATGGTCATTCTTGCACAAACTGACTTATGTGCTCCTGGCCTTCAGTATAATATGGAAATAAAAAACAACAACAATTGTTTCAATCTTTTGTTGCTATATCTTTAGTTGTATATTTGCAATCTCTGAGATACCATAGTTTTGAATAAGCCAAAAGAAATCAACTGAGCATGAAAGTGATCTTCATCTTGGCTGTCCAGCTTTATTTTACTTTGGTAGATCAAGATCACCTGTTGTGCTGACACCATGAAGTGCTCTAGTTTCCAAAGTGATATGTAATCGTAGGTTGTAAGACTGAAACAAATTTCTAGGACTTGTGGTCTTTCAAAGCTTTTAACCACACCCACATGAATTTACTTGCTTGGTACGCAATAGCTCCTTTGAAGCACTCTTTCAAACTCTTTATTCTCAAGTGCCTCTTGCATTCAAACGTGAAAGTTATTGCCTTTCCCCCCCATCATTACGTTTATAATTATTACAATTTTGGGACATTAATAAATAGTTTTAAGAAACATAGTGCCGTGCAGAGAAAAAATTTTCACATTTTTAATCAACAAAAGCTTCAATTTGGTACTAAATACATGAGAATAACTTTATTCTACGAGGAGCTACACCTCACTAAATTTATCATAAACGTTACAAAGCAACAAAAATACACTATTTAATTTTAACACCTCATATACAAAATTACTGATAATCTACAAGTTTGACAGACAGCATATTTGGATTCAATAGGTCAAATTGGTCTAGAAAAAAACTGTTTTTCCAAATTTTCTCCACAAATGCCTCCAGAATTTTTATAATTCACAATTCTTGAACCTGACTAATAGCTACTTCAGATAAAACGTCTCAAAAGTGGAACAGACAAATCTTCTTGATCCACTTAAAATTAAACAGCAGTTCACTAAACAGGGACTGTAAGCTTTAAATTTAAAGCTTATCGTTTAGTTTTATCCTAAAGCTGGCTAGTTAACTAATAATAGATAAGCTAATGCGTACCTTGGCCTTAAACTACCAAAATAAATAGATACACAAAAGTAGCAAGACTATCCACAGGGGTAGGTGACCGTACCTTCACAGCAAATAGTCCTAGTTGAACACGCACAACTACTGATGAGGTTCCAGCCTAACAATTAACAATTTAATAGAGATATGGTGTTCGTTTCTCTTAAAGCTCATAGTTAGGGTATTATGTATTCTTAAGTAGGGTTATGACTTAAAACGGACACTGGACTGTGAATTTCCTTCAGACAATATTGAAACAATGCTATACAATATAAATCTCTAAAATTCTGCTGTATTTTTAACTTTTTTTTGACAAATTTTGTGATATAGCTACTCTAGTAAACTGGCACGAGCTAACTATCATTCTTATAATAAGCTATAAAATCATGAGCACTTTTTTAAGCATAAGCTATAAAAAAGGATAATATTAATAAAATGTGTAGATAAAATATATACCATGCACAAGATGTTTTATATTATTATGCCAATTCACCTTCACATCACAGCTACCAACACTTGTTATAAGGTTACAAAAAATATTTCATTCAGTTGCATAAATGTCAGGCAACCACGTTGACAATTGTATTTTGGGGTGACATGGTTGATCTACTTATTGTAAGTTGCTAAATAATTGGTATATAATAGGGGATTTGCATGATGACATCACGTAACATCCTACCACGCCCACCGATGGTATCAC